>OAWD01000008.1_pt1 | contig 256981 bp, 223 predicted proteins | sample 1495361 | NCBI WGS metagenome assembly OAWD01 (sample SAMEA2580130, study PRJEB22360) | human gut metagenome | biome: human gut; feature: human-associated habitat; material: faeces | place: Denmark | collected 2008/2010 | reverse complement strand
CACCGAACAGGGACTCGTCCTCTAAGAACCTGTCCAACACACCGTTGCCAGTCCATCGCCGAATCGAAGGAGACCTTAGACAGGGAAAGCCCATACGGGACGGACGACCTTTGCACGCGCGAGGACATCGCACGGTGGACGACCACGTCCGATGAATACGTGGAGAAACGGTGAGGGACGTCATCCGATTGGGCGCGTCCCTGGCCCAGCTGGCCGTCGCCCTGTTCCTCATCCTCGCCGTGCTGGGACAGTCCGCCACGGACGCCCTTCCGATAAGGGACCATATAGAAGAGTCGGGCACGCTGAAGCCCGGCGTGACCATCAGCGTGGTGCGGGAGTCCGACGACAGGACGCTGTTCTCCGCCACATGCGACGAGCGGGGCCGCTACACGCTGAAGGGCGACGTGTGGTCCTCGTACTACTTCAGGTTTTCCATACCGAGGGAGGCGAAGTGAGCCTAGCCAAATACCCGTTCCGCGGCGGCACCGTCCGCCTCGTATGCGACCGTGATTTCCCGCGCGGAGTCCGTTATGGAATCGTCCACGAACAACCTTGCCCGCTATTGCCGACCTTGTGGGCGGCCTACGGGGTCAACGCCGACACGCTCGTCCGATGCTGGAGCCAGCGTTATGGCGTCGCCAACCGGCTGCGGGCGTTGGGCGAGGACGATTTGGCCGACCGACTGGCCTAAGGGGAGTAAGGAGGAGACGGATGAGTGACATCGAACAGACCACGGTCATCGACCCCGCCCAGGTGGGACGCATGGCCTCGAGCAGAGCGGACGGGCGGAGCACGACCATGTATGGCCGGCACCGCAAGACGCCGAGAAGGACACCCAAAAGCCGTCCCGTGCGCCCGGTGGAGCCGTTCATGGCGGACCTCATGACGGTATTCGCCGCGCTGTGGCTGGCGGGCATGCTGGCGGCCGTCTGGCTCATGCCCATGTCGGCGCCGGCCCCATGGGCGCGGGAGGCCGCCTCGGCCGTCTGCGTGGCCGCGGCCGTCCTATCCACGGTCCCGGCATGGACGTATCTGGCCCGATGCGGAAGGGAGAGGCGTCATGGCCTATAACGATTACGGCGCGTTCGTCCGGAGGAACGGCGAACGCATGGAGGCCCACGAGGACGCCGTGTTGGAACGGCTCGACGGAGGCTCGGGCGGCCAGGCGGTCTTCGACCATCTGGCACAAGGTTCCGGCGGCGACCTGTACCATGCCGTGCTCGGCGACGGGGAATGGCGTCTGGGGGTGTACAAGACGACGTTCCCGTACCTTTGGCATTATGAGGACGGCCGGTGGTACATGGCCGACCTGCTCTCGTGCGCGGTGGGGAAGCCGCGCTTCGCCTGCGAGGACGAGCGCTTCGCACGCATGACCGGAGACAAGGTCACGCGCCCCGTCGACCTGTTCGATTGGGTCCGCGGCCTGCCGGAGGACGGGCTGGAGTTCGCAGTGCCGGGCGGCCCGACCGTCACCATCAAACGCGGACGCGACGCGCGATGGCATGGCCCCACCATCCACGTCTCCATGACGGAGGCGGACGGCACGCGGTGGGACGCCGAGGCGGGCGACCGCTACGGCGCCGGGTTCGAGGACGAGGCGGAACGGCGCAGACGCGAGGTGCGCGCCATCGTCGGATACCTCGGGGAGGTCGCCCCGATGGGCTGGAGGAGGGTCGCCCGATGCCCGCGGTGCGGCGCGAAGCCCGCCATCGAACCCTTGGACGGATTTGTTCGGACGTCGTACCATCGCCATCCGCTGCCCGAAATGCGGCCTGCGGTTGGAGCTGCGGCTTCTGGAGAAGGTGGACTACGCCACGGATCACCTCGTCGACCCCAAGGCCACCGCATGGGCTGCGGCGAATCTGACACGGCTGGTGGTGTCGATGTGGAACCGGCAGGCCAATGACGCCAAGGCCATGCGCGGCATCCTGTCCAGCCGGAAAAGAAGCTTCTGGCTGACGCTCGACGGCCGGTCCGTGGGCGAGATGGAATGGAGGGCGTAGACGCCGGGACGCATGAACCGGAGCATGGAAATCAAAGAGATCAATGAGCTGACCCACAACTGGACGGCCGACGAGTTCGCCGACTTCCTGCACTACCTCCTCCAGCACGGCAACCACGAGTCCATGCGCGGCTGGTGGCGCAGCACAAGCCTGCTGCGCAAACTGGAGGCGGCCGGACTGGCCGAACTTGATGGCGGAGAGGTGGCGCTGACGCCGTCCGGCTCCAAACTGCGCGACGCGCTGTACTTGTTGGAGGAGTCGGACGGACTGGCCGACGCGCGGCTGAACCTGCGCGTCCACCGTTTGGAGGACCGGCATGCCGCCCCGCTCGGCGCGGATACGCTGATGCTTCTGGTGGCCGGCAGGTCAGGCAGGGTGCGCGCCGACGCCGCCCGCATGCTCATGGAAGACGAGGGCGGCAGGACGTACGCCGACCGGCTGGCGAAATGCTGGGATCCGAAGGTGCGCATTCTCGCCGCGCCGTACGCCGACCCGCACCTGTTCCTGAACGAGACGGATCACGACGTCATCGAAGCCGTTATCAAAGGCGGTCGCGCCGACGACGTGTGCCGCGAACGGTGGACCTCGCCGGACGAGCCGTTCGAGATCCGCCTCGCGGCTGGAGCCCTCGTCACGGACGGGGAGCGGGCCGACCGCATGCTCGACGCCATGGAGCCTGACGAGCGGGTCATGTTCCTCGGCGCGTACCCGCGCCTCGCCGTCGGGGAGCGGGCCGCGAACGCGTGCCGCGCGACCGGCGACGAGGCACCGCTCGAATACTCCATGACCCGCGTGCCCGACGACTATCTGCGGGAGGCGCTCGAATCCAAGTCCGGACACTGGGGGCTCAAATCCCGCGTCGAGGATTACAGACAGGCGCTGCGCGAGGCCATGCGGCTGGAGCGGCTGTTCGCCGGTCCCGATAGTCAGGTGTTGGCCGAGATCCGTGAACAGGTCGAGGCCGAAATCGCCAAGGAGGAGGAACGGTGAGCGTCGACGCATACTCTGAAAACAATAGATAGGAGAATCAATGCGTTTCGTCGTCGAAGGCATCGGGAAAATCGGACGGGCCGAGATACTCCTGGATGGCATCACCCTGATCGTCGGAGAGAACAACACCGGTAAGTCAACCATCGGGAAGGCGTTGTTCGCCCATGTGAATTCCGTTTGCGGGTTTAGCAGAAGAATGAAAGCCACATACCGCAACGAGCTGTCCCATATATTGTTCTACCACGCCATTATGGAGTACCGGGATATCATCGGATTCGTCCATGATCTGATCGACGAAATGATAGATGTGCTGCCCGGAAAGGAACTCAATCCATCCTCCCTTGCGCGATGGATAAAACATCTTGTGGACGGCGGCGGCATGTCCGCGGACGACTATGAGACCGAAAGGGTGGAGAAATACCTGAAGTGGCTGTCCGGGCGCTCCAGGCAGGCGATTTCATTCAGGGGGCAGATCTGCAAGCTTTTCGGGATCGAACGCGATCAATGGGAACAGATGTTCCTGTCGGACGACCTGAATGCCGTATTCGCCAACCAGCCGCAATCGTTACTTCCGGGTGCATTGTCGCTTTCGACATTTCTGGAAGACAACGGGAAGCCGGTCGAAGACGGGGAATTGGACGCTTTGTTCCTAGATGATGTGGAGACGTTCCCCTCGCTGATGTCCTCCATCGATGAAAATGAGGATGGGTTCCGCCGTTCCTCCACGAAATACGTGACGCGCGAGAATCGACAGGTGATCGCAACCCATCGTTCATCCCGCCCGTTGTCGGAGAACGACAATCGTCTTCTCGCCATGCTCGACGAAATCTACGCCGGAACCGTGGAACGCCAACCCGGCAAGACTTCAATTCTTCATGAGACGTTTAAAACCACGGAAGAGCTTGGCGTTTCCACCAGCTCGATGGGTGTACGGCCCATTCTTCTGTCGAAGCATCTTATTGCCCGGAACATCGCCGACGGGAGACTCGTCCTGATTCTCGACGAACCAGAGGTGCATCTGCACCCTGCATGGCAGGTGGCGTACGCCCGTGTGCTTTCAGCCATGTCCGAACTGCTGGGCGTCCGTATTCTCATCACAACGCATTCGCCATACTTCATGAAGGCCATGCTGATCAACGGCAACCGTCAAATTCGCTGCTATGGTACCGACGTCGATGAAAACGGAAGAGTCTCCCTTGAACTTCTGGATAAAGACGGGGTCGCGGACAGGTACGAGTCCATGATCGTCCCCTTCGACGAATTGGCGGCCGAACAGCTTGAGGCCGAATCATGAGCAGGAACATCGCTGAAAGCCTGTTGTCGAAGGACCAGTTCGAACCGGCATATGAAGGGAATCTCATCCAAACATGCGAACAATTGAGTAGAAGCGATCCCGGCGATTCCGAAACGGCTCTCGTGAGAGCGCAGCTGCCTGCCATCGACGGGGATGCGATGGCGGACGTTTTCGCAGCCAGATGGGCGGGGGCCGATCGGCGCAATCTTTGCAGTGTGGATGCGATCATCCAATGCAAGTGCGGATCCGACGACTCCTGTCTCGTGCTTGCGGAATTCAAAAACCGCAGGGTGGGGACCGTGGAACGGAAAACCCACCCTGCATCGAGCGGAAAACCCCGTGTCGATTCAAAATTCGTCTTCGACAATGAGGGAGGCTATGACGGAACAAAAGAGGATTTCGGTTTATCCATCCGCAGGAAAATCCTGGAGACCATGCTTATGCTTCTTCTTGAAGATGTGTCCGGAATAAGAACGAATCCGGGAAAACGCCGTGCGATGATAGTCGTGGACGCCAAGGCGAACGGAATACGTGAAAGCGATCGAGCCAGAGGCAGCTTCGAGGTCCTGAAGGAATACAAGGGGATAGTGTTCGACAGTATCAGAGTCGTCACGGCAAAAACTTTCGACGAATGGGCCGAACGCAATACTCCGACTTTCTCGAGTGCTGACTCATCGCAGGCCGTCCACATGTAACACCCACGACGCGCCGTTGACGGCGTATTCGTTCCTTGACTCGGATACGCGCGACATCGACCGTTTCAACCGTCTGAATGAACGGTGGATCGGCGTTATCGACGACCTGACGGGATTGTGCAACGGTCGTTCCCGGAACGAGGCGTTGGAGCGGGCCGTCGGCGAATACGATACGCTCCGCGCCAGGCTAGTTACCGTGAATGAGACCGTGAACCGGCGGACCGCTGTACAGGCTTCAGGTGCTGGGCGGCATGCTGGCCGTGTCGGGCATCGGCCAGTTCGTCATGAGCCTGGTCGACCCCTCATTCCGGCGTGGTGCAGAATATGCGGTGTCGTGTCCGCGATAATCGTGGTCGCCGCCATGGCCATCCCGGCTAGGGGTATAGAGGCTGACCATACCGTGGTGACGATCAGGATTACGTAAACCCGATAATGGCGCGTATGACGGCCTTCCTGCGCCGGTATGCATTGGTGGCGGGAAACGATCTCAGACAATGCTTCATATATTGATAGGAGACGAAGGCGATCCACGCGCCTCCGGCGATGTATCCGCCGACGTATATCAGTTTTGAGGGGTTCTTTGATCGACTCGGTCGCGCCATCCGCCCGGAACGTCTCGTCCCAAGGAGGACGGAACCCGCGCATGAGGGAAACGGGAGCGCGTCCGTATCGCATGCCCCGGGGCGGAGGTCCGTAGTACATCGCCCCTGACCGCCCCTGGATGCGGAAAAGCCCGCCGTTCCAATGCCGCGTAAGCGGCGGAACGACGGGTTTTCTTGGTCGGACCAGCGGGATTTGAACCCGCGACCCCTTGACCCCCAGTCAAGTGCGCTACCAAACTGCGCTATGGTCCGAACGGTGCGAAAAGCACCGAATATGAAACATAGCATAATCTCTACGGTTTTTCAAACACATCGTGTCGGAAAGCGAGTCGCATCCATTCCGGAGAGTTTGGCTTCGGATATTTGAGGGTTTTCCGGCAATTGCTCCACCGGAAGTTCATGTTGGTTCTGTGTCTAAATGCCCCCGATTTTGGCGGAATGTCGTATTATGGCATAAGCGCATCGAATAACAACGCCCGTTCGAAAGGGAGAGACATTGACTGAGGACGTATTCGAATACTCTGCCGCGAAGATGCGGAAGCACGGAATGACCGACATGGCCATCGCCCAGTTCCGTCGTCTGTACGAGGTCTGGCGCAATGAGGAGGCCAGCAGTTGGATTCGTGAGGACGAGGTCGAACCGCTCGTCAGCGTTCCCAGCTTCCATGACGTGTATGAGACCATCAATCACGACAAGGCCGTTGACGCGTTCGCCAAAACGGCGTTCCTGAAGCTTAACGGCGGTCTTGGCACTTCGATGGGACTCGATTGCGCCAAGTCGCTGCTGCCGGTACGTCGCCACAAGGCACGGCAGATGCGTTTCATCGACATCATCATCGGACAGGTGTTGACCGCGCGGACCAGACTTGGCGTCGATCTGCCATTGACTCTGATGAACTCCTTCCGTACCTCCAAAGACACCATGAAGGTGCTGCAGACCAATAAGAAATTCCATCAGGAAGACATCCCGATGGAAATCATCCAGCATCAGGAGCCGAAGATCAGCGTGGAAACGGGAATGCCCGTCAGCTTCCCGGCCAATCCGGAACTCGAATGGTGCCCGCCGGGCCACGGCGACCTGTTCTCCACCATTTGGGAATCCGGTCTGCTTGACGCGCTTGAGGCGCAGGGGTTCAAATACCTTTTCATCTCCAATTCCGACAACCTGGGCGCGCGTCCCTCCCGTACGCTTGCGCAGCATTTCGAGAATACGGGCGCACCGTTCATGATCGAGGTCGCCAAACGCACCCCAGCCGATCGTAAGGGCGGCCACATCGTGCGAGACAAGGCCACGGGCCGTCTGATGCTGCGTGAGATGAGCCAGGTCCATCCAGACGACAAGGACGACGCGCAGAACATCGACAAGCATCCGTACTTCAACACGAACAGCATTTGGGTGCGTATCGATGCGCTGAAAGCGAAACTCGCATCCTATGACGGCGTGCTTCCCCTTCCGGTAATCCGCAATAAGAAGACGGTCGACCCGACCGATCCGACCAGCGAGCCGGTCATTCAGCTGGAGACCGCCATGGGAGCCGCGGTGTCGCTTTTCGATGGCGCGACCTGCGTATGCGTCGACCGTATGCGTTTCCTGCCGGTGAAGACCACTGACGATTTGTTCATCATGCGGTCCGACCGATTCCATCTGACGGACCAGTACGAGATGGAAGACGGCAACTACATCTTCCCCGACGTCCATTTGGACGCGCGCTATTACAAGAACATCCACGATTTCGATGCCCGTTTCCCATACGGTGTGCCTTCGCTCGCCGCGGCGAAATCCGTTGATATCGATGGCGATTGGACCTTCGGCAGGGATGTGATGCTGTTTAGCGACGCGCGACTGGAGGATCAAGGCGAACCAAGCTATGTGCCGAATGGCGAATATGTCGGCCCGCAGGGCGTGGAACCGGACGATTGGGTCTGATTTTGGACGGCCATGCAACACGAAAACGATGTTTTTTCGTGAAATAGGCACAAATCGCTTAAAAAACCTCTATCATAGAATGTTGTGTGCGGCTTACGAGGCCAAGCACTTAAAAAGAAACGTTAACGAGACGTGAGGACTAATGGCTGAGGGAAGTAACGGTAGGCGACGTTTTTCCGACAAATGGGGCAAGCATGAGCTTGATGTGTTGGCTGTGCTCTCCTCAGCCTTTCCGCAATGGCTTACCTCACGTCAGATCGCGCAACGTGTGAAGGCGTATGCCGATTCGTACGGAGAGCTCGCCGATCAAGCGGCGAAGGCCGCCTTCGCCAAGCAATTCCAGCGTGACCGCGCCAAGCTCGCCGCCATGGGCATCGCCATCGAATCAAGGCAGCCGGAATATTCCTCCAAGTCAGAAGGGCAGGATTTCGCTTCCTACCGTCTGCAGCTTGGCGATGAGCCGCGCGTGCGTCTGCTGTTCGGCGACGAGGATCTGCCGATTCTTGCCGCTGCGAATTACCTTGCGCGCTCCATGTCGATTTCCTCGGCTCCTGCGCACGAACCCCAGCACGCTTCCCGTACCGCGCCGCGCGTGCCGCAGACGCCGATTCCAGGACTTGGCTTGGATTCCATCGCGCCGGGTCTTGGCACGCAATCCATTCCCGACGAGCTGGTCAAAGTGGTCGATCAGCGACGTTTCGCCGCCACTGTGGATGTTGATGGCGAGCATCTCAATGTCGCCTACGCCGACTCCGATGATCTGGCCATGTTCGTGCTGTCTCATCCGGGTGCGTCCATAGTGAGCCCTCAGGAGGCTGTCGACGCGTTCAACCGCCGGCTGCATGCGGCCACGCAGTTCGTGCCGGCCGATGAATCCACCGGCACCGACAGCTCCACCGTGGTGTCTCCGGAAATCAACCGCAACAGCACTGATGAGGATGATACCGAGGAAGGCAAGGGCCGTCCGAAGAAGAACTCCGCGTTCCAGACCGGTAGCGAGGTCGACCGGCGTCTTCGCCTGATGCTGTTCCTGTCCGCCCATATGGGTGAGGAATACTCTCTTGAAGAACTTGCGGAACGATTCATCGGCAGGCCGAAGTCCGATGACGAATTGAAGAAGTTCGTCAACATCATTCATAAGGACATCAACACGTTGACCACGGTGTCCGATGATGGCGAGATGGCCGGAAGCCAGTTCTTCGATATCGATTGGTCCTTGCTTGACGCGGAAGGCATCGTCTCCGCCACGAATTCGCTGGGGCTTGAACGCCTTGCCGGCATTTCCCAGCAGTACCTGAGCATGCTGACCGCATCGGTGAGCTATCTCGCCCACTCCTCTTTGCTTCCGGACAAGCTGCGTGAGCAGGCGGAATCGCTGTACAGCCGACTGCGCCAGCACGTCAAGCCTGGCGACATGCCGTGGCTGAGCCTGACCGGATACGAGATGGAACCAAGGAACTTCTCCATCGTCAAGAGCGCCATCTCCAAAGGCATGCTGCTCGACATGGAATATACGGACGGTGCGGGCCGTATACAGCGTAAGCTAGTGGCGCCAGACAAGATTTTTGTCGACGAAGGCGTTTACTACGTGGCGGTATGGACCGACGTGTCCAACGCGGCGCCCGCGGACAAGATGAAGTTCGTCAAGACGGATACGACCATCAACAAGGCTACTGGCAAGCCTCGTATCTGGCAGGTGCTTCGCATCTCCCGCATCGAGCATGCGGAGCTGGTCGAACCCACTGAAAAAGTGGACATTCCGGACGTGCCCGCATCCGAACTGCGCAAGTGGAGTTTCGACAATGGCACGCCTGCCGTGTTCATCACCAATCAGGACGACCTGTCGTTCATCGATAGCCTGTCAGGAGCCACCGTCGAGAAATGCGGCGAAGGCGAGAAGGTGCATCTGATCGTGTCTTCCGATTCCTGGTATGTCGCGTTCTGCATCGCGCACGCCCGTCATATTACTGCCGTCGCGCCGGAGACGTTGCGCACGATGATCATCGCCCGAGCACAGCATGAGCTGAGCGTCGGCGACCGAGAGAACGAAGACTGACGGGGGAGGCGCTATGCCTTGGTGGATTTGGCTGGTACTCGTCCTGTTCATGCTGACGATGCTGGTCGGCGGCGGCGCATACGCATGCATCCGCGGATATCATGCGTTCAAAGATGCCATCAAAGTAGGCGGACGCATGTCCAAACGTTTCGAGGCCATGTCCGAGCCGTTGCCGCAACCAAAGGAGAACACGTCCCCGTTCTTCACACGTCCACTTGAGGACGCGGCCAATCGTTATATCGACGCTCATGTCGAAGTCGTCAGCCGCCGTGAGGAAAAGCGCGTCCGTCATGCCCGGCAGTGGGCGCAGTGGAAACATTCCAACGACTGATTCGAAAAGGAACCATGACTCATCATCGTCGACATGGCAATAACGACACCGGCACATACGATGTCGAGATGACCACAGCCCTATCTCCCGCGCAACGCTATGCGGCGTTCAAACAGACGCAGGCCAAACGCCAATCGGTCTCGTCTCGTTTCGCACGGTCCATGCCATTCGAATTGGACGATTTCCAAGTCAAAGCCAATGATGCGTTGGAAGCCGGCGACAATGTGCTCGTCGCCGCGCCCACCGGAGCCGGCAAGACGGTCGTGGCTGATTTCGCGATCTATCTGGCCCAAGAGCGTAACGTCAAAGCGTTCTACACCACGCCAATCAAAGCGTTGAGCAATCAGAAATACCATGATCTGGTCGAAACGTACGGGCCGGACAGGGTCGGCCTGCTTACCGGCGACACGTCCATCAACTCCGAAGCCGACATCGTGGTCATGACCACCGAGGTCCTGCGCAACATGCTCTACGAGCATTCCATGACGCTTGACGCCTTGCGTTACGTGATTCTTGACGAGGTGCACTATCTCGCCGACCGTTTCCGCGGGCCGGTGTGGGAGGAAGTGATCATCCACCTGCCCCAAAGCGTGAGAATCATCGGCCTGTCCGCAACCGTGTCGAATGTCGAGGACTTCTCCAAATGGATTGAATCGGTCCGTGGCGACACCACGCTGGTGGTGTCCGAAAAACGGCCCGTGCCGTTGGAACAGCATGTGCTTGTTCAGGCGGACGACCACACCGAACCGGAACTCATCGACCTGTATCGACGTGATAAAGACGGCAATCAGACAGACAAGCTCAACGCCCAGCTGGTGAGCAGGCTCGATCAGCTCGACCGCAAGGCCGCGAAACGTAGGGGAGAGCAGCGCCCCGACAGACGAAAGGGCGGCAAGGGCGGCAAATGGAACGACCATTCCCGCAGACCCGAACGCCATACGCCACGTCGTTGGGCCGTGATTGATGAATTGAATTTCCTCGGCATCCTGCCGGGCATCTATTTCATCTTCTCCCGCAACGGATGCGATCAGGCCGTCGAACAATGCATCAACGCCGGACTCGAACTCACCACCGATGACGAGGTGCGTCGCATCCGCCGTATCGTCGATGAGATGGTCGAAGGCCAACTCAGTCAAGAGGATTTGAAGGCTTTGCATTTCTCGCAGTTCCGCTTCGCCTTGGAGGAAGGATTCGCGCCGCATCATGCTGGCATGGTGGCGCTCTTCCGCCAAATTGTCGAACGACTGTTCGAAGAGGGGCTGGTGAAGGTCGTCTTCGCCACGGAAACACTTGCCTTGGGCGTCAACATGCCGGCACGGTGCGTGGTGGTGGAAAAACTTGAGAAATTCGATGGGACCGGGCATGTCGGATTGACGCCAGGGGAGTTCACCCAGCTTACCGGACGCGCTGGCCGACGTGGCATCGACACCATCGGCCATGCGGTGGTTGTGGACCATCATGGCTTCATTCCCGCCACTGCCGCCGCGCTGTCCAGCAAGCGCGTGTACCCGCTGCACTCCAGTTTCAAACCGACGTTCAACATGGCCGTCAACCTGCTTAATTCCAGCGATTACGAGACCGCTCGCATCACGCTTGACCATTCCTTCGCGCAATGGGAGGCCAACGAATCCGCCTGGCAGCTTGAAGCGCAGATGGATACGTTGCGCAAAGCGTTGGACGGATACGAACGGGCGTTCGATTGTGAGTTCGGCGACTTCAAGGAGTTCATGCGGCTGCGCATGCGCTTGAGCGACTTGGAAAAGAACGAACGACGCAAACTCAAGCACGAGGTGTTCCGCACGCAGAAGGCGCGAAGCGAAGCGTTCAAAGACCTTGACAGGCGTATCGCGGAGCTTCGCGAAAAAGACAGGGACCATCCCTGCCGCAAATGCCCCGATATTCAGAAGCATCTCAAATGGGGGCATCGGTGGGCGCGTGAAATGCGTGAATTGGAACGTGTGCAGCACCGCTACGATTCACGCACCGGCTCCGTGGCACGTCAATTCGACCGCATCTGCAATGTGCTGAACGAGCTCGGATACCTCGATCGGCTTGATGAAGGCGCAAAAGAACATATCGATTACCGGCTTACCGAACGTGGACAGCTGTTGCGGCACTTGTACAGCGAGCTTGATTTGGTGCTTGCCCAGGCGATCGATGATGGCGCGTTCGACGGACTCGATGCGACGGAGCTGGCCAGCGCCGTCATGTCGTTGATTTACGAGCCACGCAGAGGCAGCGGGGGAGAGCCGCGCCATTATCCCGGAGGAATGCAGGGGAACGTCGCCGTCTGTGCGGCGCAGCTCAAAGGCGTGCACGCGTCGATTGCCATGCTGTGTGAGGACTATGCCCTCGACGAGCCGCGCCAACTTGATTTCGGCATCACCGATGTCGTCTACGAATGGGCTCAGGGCGAAAGCCTGTCGCGTGTGCTGTACGGCACCGATTTGACCGGCGGCGATTTCGTACGCGGATGCAAACGTCTCGCCGACGTGTTGCAGCAGATCGCCGTGGCCGGACCATACCTGGGTAAACGCGCCGAAACGCTCGCTCCGATCGCGAAACAGGCGTACGAGAACGTCAACCGTGGCATCGTCGCCTATTCAGGTGTCGACTGAGCATGTGCGCAATCGGGAGATCGGTTTTCGCGGACGCCGGGAATAAGTGACACGTCCGAAGTGTTTTGTAGCTTAGAGTAAGCAGATAATCAAGGAGGCAAAAGCAATATGGCGGAACGTAGCCTGCGAGGCATGAGCATCGGTGCGAAGTCGCTTGAATCCGATGACAATGTGGATTTTGCGGCGCGAACCGACGTCGCATACGTGTGTCCGAAAGGCCATCGTACGATTCTGCCGTTCGCTGAGGGCGCAGAATTCCCAGATGAGTGGGAGTGCCGCTGCGGCGCCGTCGCGCACCGTGAAGGAGACAATGACGACGAGGCTGATGAAATCGCCAAGCCGACACGCACGCACTGGGACATGCTCATGGAACGTCGTACCGAAGACGAACTGAAGGCTTTGCTGGAGAAGCGTCTGCAAATGCATCGTGACGGATGGTTCCCGGACTACGAGTGACCTGCAGTTGAACGACACTTGAACGAATGCCCGGTCATTGAGACCGGGCATAATTGTTTCTGTCATCAATTCTTATAGCACACAGCCAAGGGGAGAATCAGATCCATGTCCGAACATCCGAAGAAAGTCGTTCTGCTTGACCTCGATGGCACACTGACGAAATCCGATCCAGGAATCATTGGCTGCGTTGTCAAGGCGTTCGAAGAGATGGGATATCCGGTGCCGGACGATGCCGAATTGCATCGCTTCATTGGACCGGCCATCAGCGAATCGATGCAACGCAACGGCATTCCGGATGACAAGCTTGACGAAGGCGTGAGGATTTACCGCAAGTATTACGCCGACGAGGCCGTGTTCGACGACCCGAACAATCCCGGACAGAAAGTCCCCGGCCGCCTGAACAACACGATTTACCAAGGTATTCCGGAGCAGCTCGCCAAACTGCGTGCCGACGGATACTATCTGGCGATTGCCAGCTGCAAGCCGCAATACCAATGCATTCCGATTTGCGAGCATTTCCACTTGGACACCATGGTCGACGGCATCTACGGTGCCAGCGAGGACAATTCCCGTCTTGACAAGGACCAAGTGATCCGTTGGGCTTTCCAGCACATCGATTTCGACGAGAACGCAGGAGACAAGGCACTGATGGTCGGCGACCGTTGGACCGATGCCGACGGCGCCAAGGCGTGCGGTTTGGACTGCCTCGGCTGTGGCTGGGGCTATGCGGAGCCCGGAGAGCTCAAAGCCCATGGCGCATACCGTATTCTGGATTCGGTAGATGAACTCGCGCAGGCCGTCGAGGAGTATTTCGCCTGAGTCCGTAAACGGAAACGCTGTAGGCCAGTTACGTGGTTGCTGTCGCAATATCGTGGCAGCAACCACGTTTTTATTTATTGAGTGACGGAGGCTGTTATGTCAGAACCGCGTGTTTGACGCTTCCTCAAGCCTGGAAAAACGTCATTCCTGAAAAGCCGATAATGTACGTTATGTCAGATTTCTATTTGACGGCCTGATTGAGCTTCCGCTCCATCTCGCTGTGCATGCCGTTTCGGGCCTGAAGATACATGAAAACAAGTTCCGCTGCGATCAGCATGACCATCACCGCAGCCGATGGCCATCCGACATGTTCGTAGAAACGCTGGAACCTCTCCGAGAAATCCGACCTGAACATCGCATATGCCGGATATGGCAACGCGCCAATGACCAATGAGGTGAAATGCAGCGCGATGATCGACCAACGCACCGGATGCACATCGCGGTGTTTTTTGGAAAACAGATTGCCTCGAATCGCAGTAATCAAACAAATGTTCACTGCGATGACGGCGGCTATGATCCACAACAGTGCCGGCAGAATATCAAGCATGCGCTACTCCCCTGCGGGTTATATCGTTCGAACGTTCCGGGCTGAATCGTACCAATTGTATGCGATCAGGCTGCTGCGCGGGATTTGCGTCGCGATTCCAGCTTCTTTCTCATACGTATCGCGGCAATGTCGTCGATTGGCCTATTGGTGTCTGTCGATGCCGGCGTCTTCGTCAAATCGACATATTCCTCATGTTCTAGAGCCTCTTTGATCTGATGCCATAGCGATCCGACGGACACCCCGAACACAGCTCTGCCGCTTTGTAGCAGAGCCACCATCTGTTCGCTGTCCGTGCACTCATGCACATTCTGCCCATCGCACATGATGGTGATGCCGGCCAACTGTTCGGGCGTGCGCTGCGCGAGGAAGCCGATGGCGGTGGTCACGTTCTGCAGATTGATTCCGGCATCCAGCAATCTTTTGGAAACGGCAAGAATCACCACATCTTTGAACGAATACAATCTGCGTGAGCCGGATCCGTGCGACGGGGTGATGGATGGTTCCACTATTTGTTTACGCGCCCAATAGTCAAGCTGGCGGTACGTGATACCCGCCACTTTTGACGCGACCGTACCACGATAGCCCCGTGTGACGGGCTGCGCGTCCGCGGAGGGGAACAACTCCCCCTGCACCGCGTGCGACACGTGCAGATGCAACCGCATTGTTGGTTCTGCCTCGCCGTCCATTGTCTTCTCCTACACGCCATAAAACAATCGCCTATGAGCTTCCATTCGGAACCCATAGGCGATTGAAGGAAAACCGTTACTCACAGTTTATCCCGCATCGGGCGTTTCATTAGGCAATGACGGCCTTGTTGGTGAAATATACGAGTCGGAACTTGCCCAGAATGATTTCGTCGCCGTTCTTCAGTTCCTGGCTATCCACTCGTTGACGGTTCACGTATGTGCCGTTCAGGCTGCCGGCGTCAATCACCGAATAATTTCCGTTAATCCTGCGGAACACCGCGTGCGTGCGGGAGACGGTGGAATCGTCCAGCAGGATGTCGGAACTCGGGTCGCGTCCCACGGTGATCTCGTCCTCGTCGAGGAGATAACGCGAGCCGGACACCGCTCCCCTGGTGGAAATCAGGAGCGCCGTGCCGTCGGCCAGACGCATGATCGTATTGAGGTCCTCCTTCGTCAGAGGACGGTCTCCGGTGGAAGTAACCGGTACAGTGATAGCAGGAAGACCAATGATGGTCGTTTCGCCTGCGCTTGGAATCGGATCAGTCATAGCTGTCATTCTACCCTCTCCCCTTGCAATTGGCCGGTATTGTGGCCGGCATGGTCACGAATCATACACTGTGAACGGTATTTACCGTTCGTTCTTGTCGATGATGGATACGAATTCGTCCTTCGGCAGCATGTCATCGTAGCTGCGCCAGCGTCGTTCCAGTTCGCGGTTCGCCTCATCGTGTTGTTTCTGCCCCAGCTCGGCGTACGCTTTCAATTCGTTGGGGCCCATATCCTTAACCGGTTGGTTGAGGTTCAATTGTCTCTCGTTCACAATAGGCAATTGTAGCCGCTTGCCGGGGAACAAAAAGCCTGGAACGCTTTTAATCGCGTTCCAGGCTTTTTTAAGAAGGATTCAGTGTGTGGTGTCCAAATCAGCGGCGGGTGCCGATGATCTCCTGCAGAGCGCCGTTGACGGAAGAGGAGCCGGCAGCCGAAGACAGAGCGTTGATGCCGCTGACTTCGAAGCCACGCATGATTGCGGAGAAGATCTTGTTCTTGTTCATGATGTTTCCTTTTCTTGCTGGTGTGCTGTGACGCACCTTGCGTCTTGTTTGTTTTCTTTTTTGTTTACGATACTCATTTTAGAAATGCGTTTGGCAAAAGTCATGCTTCTCTCGTTTGATTCTTTGTATTTTCATCGGCAATTCTTGTGTAATGTGGTGAATCGTTTTTCGTCGATCGCTGTTTTTGCCGGCGCGTCGATGCTTGCATTCTTATTTGACGAAGTAGCGTGAAAAGGAATGGAAAAAAAAGCCCGGCAAAACCGAGCTGTGATAACGGTGGGTGATATAGGAATCGAACCTATGACCCCTTCCGTGTGAAGGAAGTGCGCTAGCCGCTGCGCCAATCACCCAGTCTTAATTTGTACGGAGCAATGCTCCAGTGGGCGATACAAGATTCGAACTTGTGACCCCTTCCGTGTCAGGGAAGTGCGCTACCTCTGCGCCAACCGCCCGGGTCATGTCAACATGCGAAAACTAATCTCACATGATGCGAGGTGGGTACGAGAGTCGAACTCGTCTATACGGCTTTGCAGGCCGCTGCCTAACCGCTTGGCTAACCCACCATAAAGGTCGATAATCAATCGGAACCTTAGAGCGGACAACGGGACTCGAACCCGCGGTCTCAACCTTGGCAAGGTTGCGCTTTACCAACTAAGCTATGTCCGCATGTCTCCAGCAGATTCACTGCGTGAGCACGAGTATTTACTATAACCACATTCGTGTAATTTGCAAGTCAGCGTGTCGCGGTTTGGTTTATTCGTATTCACCGATGGCTGAAGCGCGTGTCACACCACCCGTTTTCGGTATACATTAAAAGCATGTGTGAGGAGAGCGCAATGCCCAAGACGATACTTATCGCCGCATTCGAAGGATGGAACGATGCAAGCCAAGCGGCCACGAACGTCGTCCGTCATTTGGTGTCCCGGTATGAGTCGCAGGAAGTGCGCCATATTGACAACGAAGGTTTCTACGACTATCAGGTGGCCCGGCCCATGATCTGCTCCGTGCAGGGGCGTAAGCGCATCATCTGGCCGCAAACGACTTTCTATGACATTGCCGTCTCCCCCATGCTGCACCTGCTTGCGCAGATCGCACCCGAACCCAATTACCGGTGGGAGGAATACTGCAGGCAGACGCTACGTGTCGCAGAAGACTATGACGTAAGTGATGTCATCACGCTTGGCTCCATGTTCGATGAATGCCCGCACACACGGCCATTGCCGCTTGACATCTCCAAAAGCGGCTGCGAATGCGAATCCGACAGGGAATACAACGGTCCGGTGGGCATCCCCAACATCCTTGACGCCTTCGCCGCCGAAGCGGGCTTTCCGACAACATCCATATGGGTATCCGTACCGCATTACTGTGCCAATACCGAATGCATGCAAGGCACTTTGGAGCTGCTGCGCGCCTTGTCTTTAATAATCGAGTATCCGCTTATTGAAGGAGATTTGACCAGAAAGGCCATGCAATGGCGTTCCGACGCCGATGGATTGGTGTCAGACATGCATGCCGGCGACTATTTGGCTCGTCTGGAACATGATTACGATTTGGACGCGAGAGCGAAGCGAATCGCCTCGAATGGCATGCCTGCCTGCGAGGAACTGCTTCGTGAGGCCGAATCACTTCTACGCAACGGCGTCTGAGTCGTTCCCCTCCAGGAGGAGGTCGCAGACGAAAAAAATCCCGGCCACCTTACGGATGGCCGGGATTCGCTTTATTTACGCCGAATCACGCTTACGCGGCGGCAACGACTTCCGTCGGGTGCAGCACGCCGCAGATCAGCAGCAGAGCCACGACAACGGCCAGCGCGATGCGGTAGATGGCGAACGCCTTGTACGAGAAGGTGGACACGAACTTCAGGAAGCCGATGATCACCACATAGCCGACCACGAACGCCACGATGGTGGCCGCGATGGTCGCACCCCAGCCCGGGAACATTCCCGCATTGCCTGCGGCCACATCCTTGACCGCGGAAACGGCTTCGAGGATGCCCGCGCCGAACACGGCCGGAATGGCCATCAGGAAGCTCACGCGCACTGCAGCCTCACGGGTATAACCCATCGCACGGCCGAAGGTGATGGTGCCGCCGGAACGGGAAACGCCAGGAATCAGCGCCAGCATCTGACCGATGCCGAAGATCAGCGCATCCTTCCAGGTCATCTCATCCATGGTCTTGACCTGCTTGGCGCGGGCGTCGACCACCCACAGCAGAATACCGAAGATAATCAGCACGGTAACGGTGATCCACAGATTACGCAGCGTGCTTTCGATGGCGTCCTTGAACAACAGACCGGCAATCAGAATCGGCAGCGTGCCGATGATGATGAACCAACCCATCTGCGTGTCGCGGTTATGCGCGCCCATACGGCTCTTGAAGTCCTTGCCCTCCTTGCCGAACAAGGAGCCGAACCACGCGCCGAGAATGCGGATGATGTCATGACGGAAATACAGGATCACGGCAAGCTCGGTGCCGATCTGGATGATGGCGGTGAACGCGGCACCCGGATCGGAGCCCAGCATCAAATCGCCGATGATACGGATATGGGCGCTGGAAGAGACCGGCAAGTATTCGGTCAACGCCTGCACCAGGCCAAGGAAAATCGCTTGGAAGAAATTCATGAACCCTCTTTATGTTCGTAGAAATATGGTTTCGTCTGCTTTTCCGTGACCAAGAGTAGCGAGAGGGGTCTAGTTTTCAAGGCATCCCGGCATAGTTGTCTCAAACCATGCACACAATGGAGCCAAAAGTACGCCGGCATGTCCGGCATGGGAGAAAGGCTCATCGGCATGGGCAAATACCGCAAAAGCAGGGCATTCAGCCCCGAAGGTTTCTTTGAATGCGAGGGACGCGGCCTCAAATGGCTCGGCGAGGCGCAATCGCAGGGCGGCCCACGCGTGGTCGACGTATACGACTGGGGCAAGGATTATCTCGACATTGAACGCGTGAACGCCTGCGGTCCGACCATCCAAGCCGCGCGCGATTTCGGTGTTGCGCTAGCTCATATGCATGATGCCGGTGCCGAACATTTTGGCTCCGCTCCAACTGGATACGACGGCACCTGCTATTTCGGGCCGTTGCAGGATCCCGTCCCGATGGATACCGGTGCCTGGGATGATGTGGCCACCTATCTGGCGGACGGCAGATTGCGTCCGATGGTACGACTCGGCATGAAACGTCGCGAACTGACCGACTATGACATGGAACTGACTGAAGCCGTTATCGACGCCTTGCCCGACATCCTAGGCAAGGCCGCCAACGACAAGCCCGCACGCGTGCATGGCGACCTGTGGAGCGGCAACGTCATGTGGACTGCTGATTCCGGTGACGTCGAAGCCGTGCTTATTGACCCTGCGGCTCACGGTGGGCACCGTGAGGAAGACCTTGCCATGCTCGACCTGTTCGGCATGTCATATCTTACGGACATCCTCGAAGGCTATCAGTCGGCGCATCCGCTTAAGGCCGGATGGCAGGACCGCATCACATTGTGGCAGCTCTACCCCATTGCAGGACATTGCGTGTTCTTCGGTGGAGGATATGTGAGCCAGTATCGCGCCATGTGCAGGTCGCTGCTCAAATAGGCGGGAATCACCCGCCATGCCAGATGTGAAAGAAGTCCGTATCCCAAGGTTATGAGTTGGGATACGGACTTCTTTCACATGTCCCGTATTCGATTGGATTGCGAAAACTAGCGCAGCGCGTCCTTCAGCTTGGAGAAGAACCCCTTCTTCGCGCCGGACGACGGACGGGACTTCACGACAACATGCTGGGCGTCCGTGTCGTGCATCTCGCCGAACCGCTCAATCAGCTCCCGCTCGTCATCGGACAGCTTCTTAGGAATCTCCACCACTACGTGCGCCACCAAATCGCCGCGCTCGTTCTTGTCGTCGAGATGCGTGACGCCGAGGTTCTTCAACGTCACGGTATCGTCCGGCTGGCTGCCGGCTGGGATATCCAGCGTCTGCCTGCCGTCGAAGGTGTCGATTTCGACTTCGTGCCCCAATACGGCCCAACTCATCGGCACCTTGATCCAACAATGCAAATCGTCGTCATCACGAGTGAACATGTCATCCGGCTTGATGCGGATATCCACATACAAATCGCCCGCGACGCCGCCATTTTCGCCGACCTCACCCTGATTAGCGAGACGCAGACGGGTGTTGTTCGCCACGCCGGCCGGCACCGCGACGCCGACATTGCGGGTGACGCGCACGCGGCCATGGCCGAGGCAGGACGGGCACGGCTTCTCGATGACCGTTCCATGGCCTTCGCAGCGTTCGCATGGCGCGGTGGTCATCATCTGGCCGAGCATGGTGCGTACCACGCGCTGCGCATATCCCTGACCGTGGCAGTCGGGACATTGTGTGGGCTGTGTGCCGTTCTGGCAGCCGGTGCCGCCGCATTCCTGGCACAGGCCGAACGTGTTGACCTTGACGTGCGTGGTGTCGCCGAACACCGCCGTCTTCAAATCGATGGTCGCGGAAACAAGCGCGTCACGCCCCGGCTGGGTGCGCGGAGTCGGTCCACCGCCGGTGCCACCGAATCCGCCACCGGTGAACATGCTGAAGATGTCCCCCATATCGCCGAATCCGCCACCGAATCCGCCGCCGTGCATGCCGCCCGCATTCGGATCGTTCGGATCGACGCCGGCATCGTACATCTGCCGTTTCTTAGGATCCGACAGCACATCGTACGCGTTGTTGACTTCCTTGAACTTGTCTTCGAATTCCGGACCTGCGATGTCGGGATGGTATTTGCGGCTCATCTTTCGATACGCCTTTTTGATCTCGTCGTCGCTTGCCGAACGGTCGACGCCCAGCACTTCGTAATAGTCCGTCACGATTATTCTTTCTCCCTGTTGGTTCTGCGTGTCATTGTGCCATAAGGCGGGGTCAGTCGGCCGGCTGACCTTCATCGTGGGCGAGGAACGCCGTCAGATATCTGGCGACCGCCCTCACGGCGGCCATGGTCGCCGCGTAGTCCATATGCGTCGGCCCGATCGATCCGACGAATGCGACCGGTTCGCCCGCCTGCTGCGTATCATCACCGCTTTGATTTTCCGTCTGTGATGATGCGGCCGCATGCGTCGCGCCGTCCGTGGCGGCCGCGGAGGTACGCCCGTAGCCACTGGTTACCACTGAGGCGTGCAGCAAACCGGGCGTGTGCGTTTCGGAACCGATCGCCACTCCGACGCCGTCGGATTGCGTGGTTTCGCTCAGCGAGCTCATCAACTTCATGAGCACCACCTGCTCCTCCAACGCGTCGAACAGCGGGGCCAGATCGGCCACCGTGCGTTGATGCGCAAGCCGTGAAGTGCCCGCCATGTACAATTCGCTCGCGCGTTCGTCATCCGCCATGCCATCAAAGGCCTGCGCAAGCGTTTCCGCAAGCGTGCTGATCGCATGGTATTCCTTGCGCGCTCCCATCTGTCGTACGCAATCGGCCGTGCGGGTCAGCGAAACGCCGGAGCATTGCGTGTTGATCTCGTTAGTCAGATGAGTGAGCGTCGTCACGTCCGGCAATTTCGTGACGTTGAGGATATGCTGCGCGACACGGCCGGTATCGGTGATCACTACGGCAAGCAGCGTATTAATGGACACTGGCACGATTTCGATATGCCGCAATGTCGACTTCGACAGTGACGGCGCGGCCACGACGGCGACCTGTCCGGTGATCTGCGCCAGCAGCCGGGCGGCCCGCTGCAGCGTGTCCTGCAGATTGACCGATCCGGACAGAAAGCCGTTGATGCCGCGGCGCTGGGCCTCCGATAGCGGAACGACCGTCGCCAAACGGTCGACGAAGTAACGGTACCCTTTTTCGGTCGGCACCCTGCCGGCCGAAGTGTGCGGCTGAATAAGATAGCCTTCATCTTCCAAGGCCGCCATGTCGTTGCGCACGGTGGCGGAGCTGACGCCGAGGTCATGATCCCGGGTCAGTGTGGTGGAACCCACCGGTTCCTGAGAACGGATGTAATCCTCGACCACGGCACGCAACACCAGCATGCGTCTTGATTGCGCCATGCGCGCCTCCTTATGCATAGGTGTGTGCCGGTACGCCTTATGTTTGACGGTGCTGATGAGACGTACCCGGAAAACTTCTTTTAATGTTTTAGCACTCCGGCGCCCGGAGTGCTAATTGGTTCGCTTCCAGAGTAGTTTCCTTCATGCGGCAAAGGCTTGCGGCGACTGGCATTGGGAGATATATCGACAAACGAACATCTGAAGTTCACGCGAATGTTAATTGTGAGCGCTAACAGCACACAAACTACCAAAACACGCCAAAATTTCACCACAACGTCACCTCACATCGCTACTATGGGAAACGCAATGTGAGGGCGTCGAGCGCTCGGCACAAGCCGGATACGCGGCCCGACCAATTGGAAGGAAAGTAATCCATGACCGAATTCAAGGAGACCGAGCTGGACGAACGCGCCATCAAGATGGCCAAGGTCCTGTCGGCCGACGCGGTTGAGCGTGCGGGACACGGCCACCCGGGTTCCCCCGTCTCCCTGGCGCCTATCGCCTACACCCTGTACCAGCACTTCATCAAGCATGATCCGAACGACCCCAACTGGGAAGGCCGCGATCGCTTCATTCTTTCCGGTGGCCACGCCTCCCTCACCCAGTACGTCCAGCTGTACTTCTCCGGCTACGGCCTGACCCTGGACGATCTGAAGAACTTCCGTGGCGGCGCCGACACCCGTACCCCGGGTCATCCGGAATACGGCCTGACCCCGGGCATCGAAATGACCACCGGTCCGCTGGGCCAGGGCTTCGCCTCCGCCATCGGCTTCGCCTATGGCCAGCGTTTCCAGCGTGGCCTGCTCGATCCGGAAGCTCCGGAAGGCGAGTCCCCGTTCGACCACAACATCTGGGTCATCTGCGGTGAAGGCGATATCGAAGAGGGCATCTCCGGCGAAGCCGCCTCCCTCGCCGCCAACCAGCAGCTCGGTAACCTGACCGTGATCTTCGATGCCAACCGCATCCAGATCGAAGGCGACACCAACCTGGTGCTGGCCGAGGACGTGCTCAAGCGCTTCCAGGCATACGGCTGGTACACCGACGAGTTCAGCTTCATCCAGCCTGACGGCTCCTACAAGGAGGACGTCGAAGGCCTGGCCGACACCATCGCCAAGGCCCGCGCCGCCGCCCCGAACCAGCCGAAGCTCATCAAGGTCGACACCCTGATCGCATGGCCGACCCCGGGCAAGACCAACGACCCGTCCTCCCACGGCTCCAAGCTGGGCGCCGAGGCCGTCGCCGGCCTCAAGAAGCTCCTCGGCTACGACCCGGAGGAGTCCTTCCACGTTGACGAAGAGGCCCTCGCCCACGCCCGCAAGGTCGCCGAGCGCGGTCTCGAAGCCCACAAGGAATGGGACGAGAAGTACGACGCATGGCGCAAGGCCAACCCGGACAAGGCTGCCCTGTACGACCGCATCAAGGCCGGCGAGCTTCCGGAAGGCTTCGACAAGGCCATCGATGACCTCGAGGCCACTTTCGAAGTCGGCAAGAACGTCGCCACCCGTGGCGCTTCCGGCTCCACTCTGAACGCCATCGCAGCCGTCATGCCGGAACTCTGGGGCGGCTCCGCCGACCTCGGCGGCTCCAATAAGACCGACCTCAAGGGCGCTGAGACCTTCGCCCCGGCTGAGTGCGCCACCAAGCAGTGGCCGAACTGCAGCAAGTACGGCCGTCAGCTCCACTTCGGCGTGCGCGAGTTCACCATGGGCACCATCACCAACGGCATCCTGCTGGGCTCCCACACCCGTCCGTACGGCGGCACCTTCTTCATGTTCTCCGATTACGAGCGTTCCGCCGTGCGTCTGGCCGCCCTCATGCAGATTCCGAACCTGTACGTGTGGTCCCACGACTCCGTCGCAGTCGGCGAAGATGGCCCGACCCACCAGCCGGTGGAGCATCTGGCTTCCTTCCGCGCCATCCCGCAGCTCGAGGTCGCTCGTCCGGCCGACGCTTACGAGACCGCTGAAGCCTACCGTTACTTCTTCGAGAAGAAGAACACCCTGCCGACCGCTATGGTTCTGACCCGTCAGGGCGTCCCGGTTCTCGCCGAGACCGCTGAGAAGGCCAAGGACGGCGTGAAGAAGGGCGCTTACGTGCTCGTCGACACCGAGGGCACCCCGGACGTCATCATCATGGCCACCGGTTCCGAAGTCCAGTGGGCTGTGTCCGCTGCCAAGACCCTGGCCGGCGAGGGCATCAAGGCCCGCGTCGTGTCCGTGCCGTGCGTGGAATGGTTCGAGGAGCAGGACGCCGAATACAAGGAGGCCGTGCTTCCGGCCGCCGTCAAGGCCCGCGTCTCCGTCGAGGCCGGCGTTGCCATGCCGTGGTACAAGTACCTCGGCTCCTACGGCAAGCCGGTGTCCATCGAGCAGTTCGGCCTGCAGGGTGATGGCGCTCAGAACATGATCGATCTGGGCATCACCGCCGAGCACGTTGTGGAAGCCGCCAAGGCCTCCATCGCGGAAGTCGAAGCCGCCAAGTGATGATACGGGGAGGGACACGACAGCATGCGCCCCTCCCCTTTCACCGATAAACAAGATTTGATCCAAAAAGGTATCAAGGAGAAAAACAATGACTGAAGCAACTCAGCGCACCTCTGACTCCGGTGTCTCGATCTGGCTGGACGACCTGTCCCGCTCCCGCATCGAGTCCGGCTCTCTGCAGGATCTCATCGCCAACAAGAACGTTGTCGGCGTGACCACCAACCCGTCCATCTTCCAGAAGGCTCTGCACGAGGTCGGCCCGTACGATCCGCAGCTGAAGGAACTGGGCAAGGTCGACGTTGAGACCGCCGTGCGCGAGCTCACCACCACCGACGTGCGCAACGCCACCGACATCTTCCGTGAGGTTGCCGAGAAGTCCGATTTCGTTGACGGCCGCGTCTCCATCGAAGTGGATCCGCGTCTGGCTCACGAGACCGAGGCCACCGAGAAGCAGGCCGAGGAACTCTGGGCCAAGGTGAACCGTCCGAACGCCATGATCAAGATTCCGGCCACCCTCGAAGGCCTGCCGGCAATCACCGCCACCCTGGCCAAGGGCATCTCCGTGAACGTCACCCTGATCTTCTCCCTGGAGCGTTACGAGCAGGTCATCGACGCCTACATCGAGGGCATCGCCCAGGCTGACGCCAACGGCCACGACCTGAAGCACATCGGCTCCGTCGCTTCCTTCTTCGTCTCCCGCGTGGACACCGCTGTGGACAAGCTGCTGGAAGCCAACGGCTCCGACGAAGCCAAGGCTCTCGAGGGCAAGGCCGCTGTGGCCAACGCTCGCCTGGCTTACGAGCTGTTCGAGAACAAGTTCGCCAACGATCCGCGTTGGGCCGCTCTTGAAGCCAAGGGCGCCAAGAAGCAGCGTCCGCTGTGGGCCTCCACCGGCACCAAGAACGCCGCCTACTCCGACTGCAAGTACGTCGACGAGCTCGTTGCTCCGTTCGTCGTCAACACCATGCCGGAGAAGACCCTGAACGCTCTCGCCGATCACGGCAATGGCGCTCCGTCCATCAAGGGCACCTACGAAGAGTCCCACGCCATCATGAACAAGCTCGCCGATCTGGGCATCAACATCAAGGATGTCACCGACAAGCTGGAAGCTGACGGCGTAGCAGCCTTCATCAAGTCCTGGGACACCGTCCTCGCCGACGTCCAGGCTGGCATCGACCGCGTCAACGGCTGAATCATTCACTGATACAGCACCGTTAAACGGATAAAAGCCGAGAGGTCTCCATCTTTTGATGGAGACCTCTTTTTCGTATGCCGAAATAATACGCGCAGAAGACATACGGAAAGACAAAAAGGCCGCGATATCAGATCGCGGCCATAATCGAAAGAAAAGCGAACCGAAAATCAAGCCTGCCAATACGTGCTGAAGAAGTCGCCGATTTCGCCGATGGTCTCCTTCAACATGCTGATGCGAGGCAGATAGACCACACGGAAGTGGTCCGGTTCCTGCCAGTTGAACGCACCGCCGTGGCTGATGAGGATATGCTTGTCATGCAGCAGGTCAAGCGCGAACTGCTCATCGGAATGGATGTTGAACTTCTTCACATCGATCTTCGGGAAGATGTAGAACGCCGCTTTCGGTTTGACCGCGGTGATGCCTGGAATATCGTTGAGCATGTTGTACACCAACTCGCGCTGATCGTAGATGCGGCCGCCGGGCACCAGATAATCCTTGACGCTTTGATGGCCGCCCAATGCGGTCTGCACCACCGACTGCGCAGGCACGTTCGAGCACATACGCATGTTGGCCAGCATGTTCAGACCCTCGATGTAATCCTTGGCGAGACGCTTGTTGCCGCTCAGCACCATCCAGCCGACACGCCAGCCGGCGATCATATGGGACTTCGACAATCCGGAGAACGTCACGCAGAACAGGTCAGGCGCAAGGGACGCGATGGAGATGTGCTCCAACCCATCCATGACCAGACGGTCGTAGATCTCATCCGAGAAGATCATGAGCTGGTGCTCTCGCGCAAGATCGACAATCTGCTGAAGCACTTCCTTCGGATACAGCGCGCCGGTCGGATTGTTCGGATTGATGATGACGATCGCCTTGGTCTTGTCGGTAATCTTGGAACGCATGTCGTCGATGTCCGGATACCATTCGGAATCCTCATCGCAGACGTAATGCACCGCGGTTCCGCCGGCCAGATTCACGCAAGCTGTCCACAGCGGATAATCCGGCGACGGCACGAGTACCTCGTCGCCGTTGTCCAGCAACGCGGATAAGGACAGGTTGATAAGTTCGCTGACGCCGTTGCCGGTGTAGATGTCGTCGATGGACACGTTGGGGATGTTCTTCAGCTGCGCATACTGCATGATGGCTTTGCGCGCGGAGAACAGGCCCTTCGACGGCGAATAGCCTTCCGTGTCGGGCAGCTGCTGCGACATGTCGTAGACCACTTCATCCGGCGTGCGGAAGCCGAACGGTGCCGGATTGCCGATATTGAGTTTCAGGATGTGCGTGCCGGCGGCCTCCATGCGCGCGGCCTCGTCGGCGACCGGTCCACGGACGTCGTACAGCACGTTGTCGAGCTTGTGGGATTTCGTAAAAGTGCGCATGGTTCTTCCTTCTGTCGGTTGCTCGGATGCATCGTCAACATGGTCGGGCTGTTCACCGGCAAAATCCGGCAAAATCGCGGCATGCTCTTCCATGGGAACATCCTTGCCCATCAGCCAATCCTCGTTGACCCGCAGATACGCGGCAAGGAAATGCGCGATATCGGCACGGGGAACGGTTTTGCCACTGACGTATTGGCTCATATGGCTTTTGCCGAGCTTGATATTGAACTTTTCCGCAGCATGAACGAAATCAATCTGTTTAAGCTCGCGTAATGCCATGGCATCATTCAATCTGGTCGAGAATGATTCCGTCATGCCTATCCTTCCAGTTCAATTTAAACAAAAGCTAGTTCAAAGAATAGCACGACAGGGCACCAAGAAAGACAAAGAGTTCAATTTTGGTGGATGTGTTTCATGCCGCTGCATGAATGAGTTCAATTCCGTGAAAAGACTCCATGTGGGGGGGGTCGGTCAAAGCAGATTGTTCTCAACCCATTGGGCCACGCCGTCATCATTGTTCGAAGGGCAGATCTCATCGGCGATTTTCAACACGTCGGGGTTCGCGTTGGCCACGGCCACTCCCCTGCCGGATTCACGAAGCATGGCGATGTCCACCAAATCGTCGCCGAATGAGACGGTCCGTGACAACGGCGTCGACATGCGATCGGCGAGGATGCTCAATGCATGCTCCTTATTGGCCTGCGGATTCATCAGCATCCACAGCGAGCCTTCGGAGATATGCACGTCGAAATCGTCGGGGATGAGCCGTCCCACACGCTTCCACTGCTCCTCGTTCGGGAACAGGATCAGCTTGTCCGCGGTGCCGTCCGGAACGTCATCGAAATCCGTGTATCGCCAGGTCTGCGTCTTCCAGTATTTCGTGACGTCGAAATTCGTGTACCTGACATCATCCATGACGATGCCCACTTCCATGCCAGGCAGTTCCTCCAGCAGGTACTTGCAGACCTCGCAGGCCCTTTTCGAAGAGAATCCGATCTTCTGCAGATGTCCGTCCTTCGGCAGTGTCGGTGAGGTGAGCATATCGTAATCGGACGAGACGGGGTTGAAATCCAACAGCGCCCCGTTGAGATAGGCGACGGCGTCAACCGGAAGCTTCTGCACGAACGAGTAGCCGGTGCTGACCGGTCGCGCGGTCTCCACCACGAATTTGATGCCGGCGTCGTGCATGCGGTTGATGCTGTCAATGGATCGTTGCGTCAGGAAACGGTCCTCGAAAGTCTTTCCGTCGTGCAGCAGTGTGCCGTCCAGATCGGCGACGACCATGGTCACGTCATCATAGGTGTTGTTTGTCGAAGTCATTTGAATCCTTTGCGGGAGCAATCTAGCCGGAGACAAGTTTGGCCCATGACCGTGAAGCCGGTCATGGGCCAAACCAAATTACGTCAATCAGATGAGGTTGAATTTCGTCATCAGACCGAGGGCGATGATGATGGCCACCCACAGCAGGGCGATGATGACGGTCCAACGGTTCAGGTTCTTTTCCGCGACACCGGAGGAACCCGCGTTCTGGGTGAGTCCGCCGCCGAACATGTCGGACAAGCCGCCGCCTTTACCCTTGTGCATAAGGATAAGCAAGGTGAGCAAGAGGCTGAGGATGACAAGAAGAATCTGCAGCACAAGCTTGACAGTAGCCATAGCGGACACGGGTGAACCTCCAGTTCGTAAACACTGTTTCTGATAATAGCGCATGGTGTTGAAAAAATCGAGCGTCCAACCATGCTTTTTAAAAGTTTTCAGGCGGTTGTTTCCAATGTCAGCTTGCAGATGCGTGTGAGTTCATCGACCTTCAACGCGGAGCCGCCGATCAGGAAGCCGTCCACATCCGGCTCGTTGATCAGTTCCACCGCGTTTTTCGAGGACACCGAACCGCCGTACAGGATTCGCACCGTTTCGCCGACCCGTGTTCCGAACGTATCGGACAGGTCGTTTCGGATCGCCCTGGCCGCGTCCTGTGCCGACTGAGGCGTAGCCACCATGCCGGTGCCGATCGCCCATACCGGCTCGTACGCCACAATCAGCTTCGCGGCCTCCTCATCGGACAGGTCCCGCGTCACGTCGTGCACCTGGCCGACCGCGAAATCGAGCTCTATGCCTTTGCGCCGTTCCTCGTAGCTTTCTCCGACGCAAAGTATCGGCTGCATGCCGGCAGCAAGCACGGCCCTCACCTGGTCGACGATGTTCGCGTCGTCTTCGGGATGGTATTTGCGTCGTTCCGAATGGCCGACGATCACGTACGAGCAGCCGAGATGGGCGATCATATCGGCGGAGACGTCGCCGGTGAACGCTCCCTGCGAGGTGACTGAGACGGCTTGGGCCCCGTAGCGGATTTTCAGATTGTCCGATTCGACGGCGACCTGCACGCTGCGGAGTGAGGTGAATGACGGCATCAATGCGATTTCGCAACGTTTGTAGTCGAAATGGACGGCCCGAAGATTCCATGCAAGCTGCTGTACGAAATACGTCGCTTCAAGATGATCGAAATTCATCTTCCAGTTTCCGGCCACCAAAGGAATCCGTTTCGGCCCCATAATATTCGTCGTCTCCCGTCCGTGCTCGTCAAAGCGAAAGGTCGTTCTTGTGACATTGTATGCGAAATACGCAAAAGGTGCTCCCCCACCCACTGATGAGGAAGCACCCCTTCATGATTCTGAGATCAGTCGAGCACCTTCAGGCCCGGCAGTTCCTTGCCCTCGAGGAACTCGAGGGAGGCGCCGCCACCGGTGGAGATGTGCGAGAAGCCATCCTCCGGGAAGCCGAGGTTGCGCACTGCGGAAGCGGAATCGCCACCACCGACGATGGTGAATGCGCCGGCAGCAGTGGCATCGACGAGAGCCTGGGCCACGGCCTTGGTGCCTTCAGCGAAGGTCGGGACCTCGAACACGCCCATCGGGCCGTTCCACACGACGGTCTTGGAATCGACGATCTTATCGTGGAAGAGCTTCTGGGATTCCGGACCGATGTCCAGACCCATCTTGTCGGCCGGAATGGCATCGGCGGCCACGACTTCCGGAGCGATGTCCTCATCGGATTTCGGGAAGACCGGGTTGATGACGACATCGGTCGGCAGCACGAGTTCGACGCCGTTCTTCTCGGCGCGCTCCATGTAGCCCTTGACGGTTTCGATCTGGTCCTCTTCCAGCAGGGAGGTGCCGACCTCGTAGCCCTTGGCCTTGAGGAAGGTGTACGCCATGCCACCGCCGATGACCAGACGGTTGGCCTTGTCCAGCAGGTTGTCGATCACGCCGAGTTTGTCGGAGACCTTGGAGCCGCCGAGCACGACGGTCAGCGGACGCTCCGGGTTCACGGTGGCGCGGGACAGTGCCTTGACTTCCTTCTCGACCAGCAGGCCAGCGGCGGCCGGCAGATCGGCGGCGACATCATAGTTGGAGCCCTGGGCGCGGTGCACGACACCGAAGCCGTCGGAGACGAAGACCTCACCGAGAGCGGCGATCTTCTTGGCGTATGCGGCACGCTCCTCCGGATCCTTGCTGGTCTCCTCCGGGTTGAAACGCACGTTCTGCAGCAGCACGACGTCGCCATCATTCATAGCGGCGACCTTGGCCTGGGCGTCCTCACCATAGGTGTCGGCAGCCAGCGGAACGGTGATGCCGAGCAGCTCGCCGAGACGGGCGGCGACCGGAGCCAGGGACAGTTCCGGAACGACCTTGCCCTTCGGACGGCCGAGATGAGCCATCAGAATGACCTTCGCACCCTGTTCGCGCAGAGCCTTGATGGTCGGCAGGGCGGCCTTGATACGACCATCATCGGTGATCGTGGTGCCGTCCAGTGGAACGTTGAAATCGGCGCGAACCAGAACGCGCTTGCCCTTGAGATCTCCAAGATCCTTGAGTGTCTTCATGTATATCCTTTCCTAGCCGCTTGTAAGCGTGGAATGGCCATATTGCCACTTACGCATAATACAAGCCCAAACGAACAAAAAACACCATACGACGGAAAAGTCGCATGGTGTTTTGTTTCCGGAAACGAAAATCAGGCCGCTTGACGGCGTGCCTTCTCCGTTTTCTCAGCCAATTGCAGCAGTCGACGGATACGTCCGGCGATCGCGTCCTTGGTGATTGGCGGGTCGGCGAGACGGCCCAGCTGCTCAAGGGACGCGTCGGCATGGTCGAGTCGGAGCTGGCCGGCGGATTTAAGATTGTCCGGAACGTCGTCGCCGAGGATTTCAAAGGCCTGGCGGACCTTATCGCAGGCTTCCGCGGCGGCCTTGGCGCTACGGCGCATGTTGGCGTCATCGAAGTTCGCCAGACGGTTCGCCTTGCCTCGGGCCTCTCCGTCGGAACGCTTTCCGGTCCATTCGCGGGCGGAATGAGGGGCGCCCATGAGGATGAGCATGCGTTCGATGGCATCGGGGTCGCGCAACGTCACACGTTCGGAGCTGCGCAGCTTACGCGGCTTGGCGGTGATGCCGAGACGACGCGCGGTGGAGACCAGCGCCAGCGCGGCCTCATGATTCGGACATACGATTTCGAGATAGCTGGCCTTGCCCGGGTCGGACAGGTGTCCGCCTGCGAGGAACGCGCCACGCCAGGCGGCCTTGATCTGGGCGATCTTGCCGTTGATGATGTCGCCCGGCAGACCCAGCACCATGTTTTTGGTGTAACGGCTGTACAGGCCGGTCTGCAGCACCAGAGCCGCGCTGCCCTTGGGGACGCGGACTATGAAGCGCTGCACCACGCCGGTCGGCGTCTGCCTGGAAACGGGGGTAAGCGTGGCTTCGTGGCCGTACAGATTTCTGATGGTGTCCTGCAGCCATATGGCCGCGTCTTGGGAATCAAGCTGCGCCTGCACGAGAATGTGGTGATCCACCGAGTGCAAACCATTGCCGAATCGAATCATCGCAGTCGCCTGTGCCTTTTTGGCGATGGGCAACTCGTTGTCGATTGCGGCCAGCTCGCTTTTGACGTCATCCAGAAGAGCCAAGAGCCAACCTCCTACTTTCCTGTTCTTCCCTATAATTTCAGGCGAGTCGCGGACTCGACCCGCACTGCTACCGGCTTACTGTGATACCGAATAACTTGGACAAAGCCGGCAGCTTTTCTTTGTATTTGGATACTGTCTTCTCACAATGCGGTCATCAATCGGCCGAACGCTTGTCCAGCTCGCGGGCCGATACGGAGACCGTGAGACCACGCGCACGCAGGCGCTTGGCCAAGGCCTCGCTCATGGCCACGGAACGGTGCTGGCCGCCGGTGCATCCGAACGCGATGGTCACATAGTGCTTGTCTTCCTGCGCATAACCTTCGATGGCGATGGCGATGGCTTTCTCGTAGGCGTCAAGGAACTCCTCCGCGCCCTCGCTGGAGAGCACGTAGTCGCTGACCGGTTTGTCCTTGCCCGTCAGCGAACGAAGCTCCGGCACCCAGAACGGGTTGGGAAGGAACCGGACGTCCGCCACGAAATCGGCGTCTATCGGAATGCCGTATTTGAATCCGAAACTGAAGATATGCACGGAAACCGTGGTCGGTCCGGAACCAAGCAGACCCTCGTACAGTTTCGTGGACAGCTGATGGATGCTCAATGCCGAGGTGTCGATGACGATGTCGGCGTGCTCTTTGAGGTTCTTCAGCAGGTCGCGTTCCTCAAGGATGCCGTCGATCAGACGATTGCCCTGCTGCAGCGGATGGGGCCTGCGCACGGATTCGTAGCGCTTGATGAGCACCTCGTTGCTGGCGTCGAGGAACAGGATGCGGGTCTTCACCCCAAGATCGTCCAGATGGCTCAGCACGGCGGACAGGTCGTCGAAATAGTCACGTGACCTCACGTCGATGACCGCGGCGAGTTTGTGGATGTTCGAACCGGAGCTGGTCATCATGTCCACCAGCGGGACAAGCAGTTTCGGCGGCATGTTGTCGACCACATACCAGCCCATGTCCTCGATGCTGTTGGCCGCGTGGGACCGGCCCGCGCCGCTCATGCCGGTGATGAGCAGCACTTCGAAGCCTGCGGCCGGAGAAGGCGCGCTCGTATGTCTGCCTGCCTGGTTGACGGCGTTGTTCTTTTCGTTCATCACAGGGCCTCCTTAAGCGCGGAGCGCATGGCATGCTCCAATGCTTCGACTTTCTGATGGCTGGTGGGCTCGGTCGGCGGATCGTTGTCCCATATGCCGGTCATCAGCCAGACTTGAATCATGGCTTGGTACAGCAGCATCTCCTCGCCGCCGATGGCGGTGCCGCCGCATGACCTCCAGGCCTGCATGAGCTTGGTCGGGCGGGGATCATAGACCACGTCGAGTAGCGTGCCATTCGTGACTATGCCGGCTGAGGCAAACGCCTCGGCGATCGGATCGGCGGCAAGGCCGGGGATGGTGTTGATGACGACGTCCGCATGGGACAGCAGATTCGCCGCATGGTCCATGGCGACGATGCTTATGGAGCCGACGCCCATATGGCTTTCCGCCAATGGTTCAAGCGCCTCGTTCTTATCGGGATGGCGTGCCACGACGGTGACATGTCCAATGTGGGGCATCTCGGTGCAGGCCGCCAAAGCCGAGGTGGCGGTGTTGCCATTGCCGATGATCACCGCCTCGCCGTCTTGTCCAGAATCCATCCGCATGCCACGTGCCCGATACGAGTGCTCGAAGGCGAGCTCAATTCCCTTCACATCCGTGTTGTAGAGCCTGATCGCAGGGATGGCGGCGTTCTTATCGTTCGCGCCAGACCAGTCGAAGACGGCGGTGTTGGCCACCTTCAGCTCTTTCGCCCACGCGTTGCATGGCACGCCATATGGCTGGATGGTCTTCTTCAACGGCATGGTCAGGCTCAGTCCCGCCCAGCTGGAATCAAGCGACTCCAAAAAATCCTCAAGCTCCGTCTCGCCGACCTCGTGCCTGCCATACGACCAGCTGTCAAGTCCTAGAGCTCGATAGGCCGCATTATGCAATACAGGGGAAAGCGAATGCGCGATGGGTTTGCCAAGGACCGCGCACCGATGGTCCACCTCGGTCATGTTCCCTCCCTTACTCTCACCATTCATCATGCTAGCAACGCAGAAGCGATTGCTCGTTACAGATTCTATTTCTTTTCATCTTTCGGACTGTTTCCATCCGATTTCACTGTTCGGAGGGCATCCTCCGCCTTCGAAGCAATGTCAACGGACGAATGCAATGCCTGGTAAATGTTCTCGGCCTTGGCATGGCCGATGCCTTTGACCTGTTCGAAATCCTCCACGCTCGCCTCACGCATGGCGCGTACGGAGCCGAAATGGTTGAGAAGCCGTTTCTGATAGGCTTCGCCGATGCCGGGAATGTCGTCCAAAGCGGAACGCAAAGCTCCTTTGCGTCTGGTCTGACGATGGTAGGTGATGGCGAAACGATGCGATTCGTCACGCACCCGCTGCAGCAGATACATGCCTTCGGATTGTCGCTTGAGGATGATCGGATAGTCGTCATCCGGCACCCAAACCTCCTCAAGACGCTTCGCCAATCCGCAGACGGCCACATCGTCCACGCCGCAGTCGGCAAGCGCCTCGGCCGCCGCCATCACCTGCGGTTTGCCGCCATCGACCACGACCAGATTCGGCTTATAGGCGAAATGGCGACGGTTGGTGTTCTGCTGCACGGCATCCGTTTCAGGACCATTCGTGCCATCCGACCTATCATTTTGCGTGGCCATCCGACGCTCGTTGTCCATGCTTTCCCCGGAATCGCCGGCGATGTTGCCATGGCGGAAACGACGGGTCAACGTCTCATACAATGCGCTCAAATCATCCAACGCGCCCTGCCCGTCCGCACCTCGGATGGCGAAACGGCGGTACTCCGACTTTTTCGCGATCGCGTCTTCGAACACCACCATGGACGCTACCTGGAATGCGCCGCCGACTGTGTTGGAAATGTCGTAGCATTCAATGCGCAACGGCGCCTGTTCAAGCCCAAGAGCCTTCGCCACATCGTTCATCGCATCGGAACGTGCGCCCATATCGCTGATACGGCTCATCTTGCTGCGTGCCAACGCCTGCTTGGCATTGTCGTTGGCACGGTCCATAAGCTGTTTCTTGTCGCCTCTGCTGGCTACACGGATGGTGACGGCCGCTCCACGCAATCCGCTTAGCCATTGCTCAAGCCCTGCGCTGCGCGACGGTTCGATTGGAACGATCACCTCACGGGGAACAGGCGCGATTGGAGCCAGCAGGTCGGCACGTCCCGTCTGCTCCTGACGTTCGTTGCGTTCCTTCGTGGCCTGCGCACGGGCGATAGCATCCGTTGCGGTCACGATCTGTGTCGAACCGATCGCATTGCGCTGCTCGGTCACGACGGTCGAATCGGAGACGGCCGCGCTCTCCCCCGTGGTTTCCGAATATACCTGAGTGATCAGATCGGCGATCAACTCCGCGTCGCTCACATCTTCGACTCGCTCCACACTCCAGTTACGTTCGCCGCGAATTGATCCGGACCGCACGAAGAACGCGTGCACGCTGGCTTCAAGCTCGTCGGACGCGATGCCGAACACGTCGGCGTCGACATCCGAATCGAACACGACGGCGTTCTGCTGGACCACGGTCCCGAGCATTTTGATCTGATCGCGCAGCCGGGCCGCCTTCTCGAATTCCAGTTCGGCGCTCGCCTGCTTCATGTCGCGGGTCAGTTGGGCGATATACGATTTGCCGATTCGGCCGGTCATCACGCCGACAAGCTGCTCGCACATCCTGCGATGCTCGTCAGCGCCGATACGGTTCACGCATGGAGCGGAGCATTTGCCGATCGATGCCAACAGACATGGACGGCCCGTCAACTGCGCCTTGTGGAACACGCTCTTCGAGCATGTGCGCACGGGAAACGTTTTCAGCAACGCGTCGAGGCTGTGCCGAAGATCCCATACCTTGGCGTACGGGCCGAAATATCTGGTATCGCGACGTTTGCGGCTGCGAGTCACCCATACGCGTGGGATGCGTTCGCCTGATGAGATGGCCAGATACGGGTAGGTCTTGTCATCGCGGAACACCACGTTGAATCGTGGGTCGAACTCCTTGATCCACGTGTATTCGAGTGTGAGCGACTCCAGTTCCGTACCCACTACCGTCCATTCGAGGCTGCGAGCCGTCAACACCATGGTCTGGGTGCGTGGATGCAGCTGGTAGAGCGGCTGGAAGTAGTTCGTCAGCCGGTTGCGCAGGTTCTTGGCCTTGCCAACGTAGATGACGCGCCCCTCGCCGTCACGCCACTTGTATACGCCCGGCTGCGCGGGAATGTCGGAGGTTTTCGGACGGAACAGGTCGCGAGTATCCCCCAACAGGGGCGCGCCGTTCTTGTTCACTCCCCTGCCGTCGGATTGGGTGCCGGCGTCCGATACTGCGGTTTCCCGTAACGCATCCGCCGTTTTGCGCCACACGTCCGGACTGTGTCGTTCGAAATCAGTCACAGCATATCCCTAAGGAACTTGCCCGTCCACGACTGTTCGCATCGCGCGACCTGCTCCGGCGTGCCTTCGGTGACGATGGTGCCGCCGCCGTCACCGCCTTCCGGCCCCAGATCGATGATCCAATCCGCGGATTTGACCACGTCGAGATTGTGCTCGATGACAATGACGGTGTTGCCCTTGTCCACCAATCCCTGCAATACGAGCAGCAGTTTGCGCACGTCCTCGAAATGCAGGCCGGTGGTCGGCTCGTCGAGGATGTACACGGTTTTGCCGGTGGAACGCCGTTGGAGTTCCGTCGCGAGTTTCACGCGCTGCGATTCGCCGCCGGACAGCGTCGGCGCCGGCTGGCCGAGCCGGATATAGCCGAGACCGACCTGCACCAGGGTGTCCAGGTAACGCGAGATGGACGGGTACGCCTTGAAGAACTGCGCGGCCTCCTCGATGGGCATGTTCAGCACGTCGGCGACCGATTTGCCGTTGTACTTCACTTCGAGAGTCTCGCGGTTGTAGCGCTGGCCGTGGCATTCCTCGCAGTCCACGTACACGTCCGGCAGGAAGTTCATTTCGATTTTCAACGTGCCGTCGCCGTGGCATGCCTCGCAGCGGCCTCCCTTGACGTTGAACGAGAACCGTCCGGGACCATAGCCGCGCACCTGCGCTTCGGGCGTCTTGGCGAACAGCGTGCGGATTTTGTCCCATACTCCCGTATAGGTGGCGGGATTGGAACGCGGAGTGCGGCCGATCGGATTCTGGTCGACGTGGATCACCTTGTCGCACTGGTCCACGCCTTCCACGCGCGTGTGCTTGCCGGGCACGATGCGCGCGCCGTTCAGCTTGTCCGCAAGCACCGGATAAAGGATCTGGTTGACCAGCGTGGATTTGCCGGAACCGGACACGCCCGTCACGCAGGTGAACACGCCCAGCGGGAAATTGACGTTCAGGTTCTTGAGGTTGTTCTCGCGGGCTCCGACCACGCGCAGCTGCTTGGTCTTATGCGTCTTGCGGCGTGCGGCGGGCACTTCGATCTTCCGTCGGCCGGCGATGTAGTCGCCGGTGATGGAGCGTGGCGCTTCGGTGATTTTTCTGGCGGGGCCGGAATACACGACCTCGCCGCCATGTTCGCCGGCGCCCGGACCGATGTCGATGACCCAGTCCGCGTTTCTGATGGTGTCCTCGTCATGTTCGACGACGATCAGCGTGTTGCCGAGGTCGCGCAAATGATGCAATGTGCCGATCAGCCGTTCGTTGTCACGCTGATGCAGGCCGATGGATGGTTCGTCCAGCACATACATGACGCCCACCAGGCCGGAGCCGATCTGGGTGGCCAGTCGGATGCGCTGCGCCTCGCCGCCCGACAGGGTCTTCGCCGCACGCGACAACGTCAGATAGTTCAGGCCGACATCGTTGAGGAAGCCGAGTCGTGCGCGAATCTCCTTGACGACTTCGCCGGCTATCTGCGCGGCCGAGCCTTCGAGTTCTAGGCCGTTGATCCATGCGAGGCTCCGTTCGGCGGACATGTCGCACACGTCCGCGATGGACTCGTCGCCCACGGTGACGGTAAGCACTTCCGGACGCAGACGCCGCCCATGGCACGCCTGGCATGGCACCTCGCGCATGTACGACTCGTAATACTGCTTCATCTGGTCGGAATCGGTCTCGTCATGCCGGCGCATCAACGTGCGCACCACGCCTTCGAAACCGGTGGAATACTCGCGCATGCGACCCCAACGGTTGCGGTACGAGACCTGCACCTTGAAATCGCGGCCATACATAATGGCGTCGCGCGCGTCCTTGGGCAGATCCTTCCAAGGCGTGTCCAGGTCGAAGCCCATCTCATCGCCGAGTCCCTCAAGCACATGACGGTAGTATTCGCCGGTGCCCTTGGTCATGCCCCACGGTTCGATGGCGTTCTCGTTCAGCGTCTTGTTCGGATCGGGAATGACCAGTTCGGGATCGATCTCCAGCTTGTATCCGATACCCGTACATTCAGGGCAGGCGCCATACGGCGCGTTGAAGGAGAAGGTGCGCGGTTCGATCTCGTCGAGTTCCAGCTGATGGCCGTTCGGGCAGGCGCGTTTCTCGGAGAACGGCTTGCGGCGGTCCGGATCCTTCTCGTCCAAATCGACGAAATCGGCGACGGCCACGCCTTTGGAAAGCTTCAACGCCGTTTCGATGGAATCGGTCAGACGCTGGCGGATACCGTCCTTGACCACCAGACGATCCACCACCACTTCGATGGTGTGCTTCTTCTGCTTGGCGAGCTTGATGTCATCGGACAATTGCCGCATCTCACCGTCGATCAGCGCACGCGCGTAACCATCGCCACGCAGCAGTTCGAGCAGATCCTCGAATTCGCCCTTGCGGCCGCGCACGACCGGCGCGAGAATCTGGAAACGCGTGCGTTCCGGATACTTCAGCAACGTGTCCACCATCTGCTGCGGTGTTTGCGCGCTTACCAGGGCGCCGCATTCCGGACAATGCGGAATGCCGGTGCGGGCGAACAGCAGTCGCAGATAATCATAGATCTCGGTGATTGTGCCGACCGTCGAACGCGGATTGCGGTTCGTGGTCTTCTGGTCGATCGAAACCGCGGGGCTCAGCCCCTCGATGAAGTCGACGTCCGGCTTGTCCATCTGCCCCAGAAACTGGCGCGCGTACGCCGACAGCGATTCGACATACCTGCGCTGGCCCTCGGCGAACAGCGTATCGAACGCCAACGAGGATTTGCCCGAACCCGACAGGCCGGTGAACACCACCATGCGGTTGCGAGGAAACTCCAAGTCCACGTTCTTGAGATTGTGCTCGCGAGCGCCTTGGATGGTGATTTTGAGGTCGTTGGGTAGGTGGGTGAGGTCTGCTATGAGTGAGTCGCCTGTTGTTTTCATGGGGGCTTTTTTGATTTCGCGTGTGAGGAATGCGTCGCTGGTGAGTACGCGTTCGACCACGACTTCGTTGTGTGTCGTGTTGTTGCGTTTGGTTGTCATGGTGTTCTTCCGCTTGGTGTTGCCTGTTCTGTTGTATAGGATAGCGTATTTTTGTTGTGGGTTCGAACAGGTGTTCTATTTGGTGTTGTTGTTTGGTATGTCGTTGCCGGGTATGTCGATTGGCCAGTGGTGTTGGTCGTGCAGGATGGTTGTGGCGTCGCGTATGGGGATGCGTTCCTGTTCGATGCGTAGGTATTGGATGTCTGTTCCTGTGCAGAGTGTTTCGTAGAGTTTGCGTTCTTCGGTGGTGAGTCCGGGTGTGGGTTGTGGGGTTTGTGTGGTGAGGGGTTTGTTTTTGGCGTCGAGTTGGGTGCCGTATTGTTCGTATGTCCGGTATGCGGTGGTGTCCATCAGTATGGATGTGCATGGGATGCCGGTGGCGCGTAGTTTGGAGAGGATGTCGAGTCCGTTGGCGTCCATGTCGCCCCAGTAGATGATGTTGGGGATGGTGGTGAGCCATGGCAGGAGTGTTGTGATGTGTGATGTTGCGGCGTATCCGTTGCCGAGGATGCAGATGGCGTGTTCGACGGTGGGCATGGCCTGGTAGGTGTCTTTGTTTTCGATGATGATGGCGTGTTCGATGTCGGTTGGCTGGTTGCGGACCCATGGTTGGGTGACGATGAGGTCGGGTTGGTCGTGGTGTTCGGCGTCCATGAGGCGTAGTCGGAGTTCGTTCGGGCGTTCCTGGAAGGTGAGGTTGTCTTGTCTGGTGAGCTGGCGTATCGCTTTGCGGCGTTGGGAGTTGGGTGTGCCGAGCCATTTGGCGCTGAATCCTGGGATGGGCGCCATGCGTGGGGTCATGGTGTGGCAGTCGTGGTTTGCGAAGTAGTGGGCGGCTTGGATGACGAGGTGGAAGTCGGTGTCGTCGTGGTCTTTGAGGGTTTTGGCGACGTTCATGGCGTTCGCTGGTTCGAGGCCGAATTCTTTGGCGAGCGTGCTCATGCGGTCGTGTTCGCGTAGGTAGCGTTCGCGGGTTTGTTTGGTGGCGATGCGGAGGGCGGTGTCGAGGTCGGGTATGGTCACGGAGTCGATGAGCGGGCTTTTTTGTTGGATGAGTCCGCTGGAGACGATTTTGGTTTTTTCGCTGGTTTCGCAGTGGTGTCGCCGCGCCCAGTCGCGGATGGTTTCGTTTTGGGCGCGGATTTGGTTGTAGTGCTGCTCCAGTTCGGCTTGTTTGGGCAGTCGGATGGTTTTGCGCAGCGGCCAGGATTCGTCGGTGTCGTACATGTGCCTGGTGAGGTGGGCGTCGACGTATTCGTCGAGTTTCCGGCGGATGTCCGTTTCGCCTGTGGTGTTTCTGGCCGCTGCCATATTATGCCTCCGTCGCGGGTTGCGTCTGCTCGACGGTGGCGTCTTGTGTTTCGGCTTGCGTTGCCGGCTCGCGGTCGAGCTCCTGCAGGTACGAGTTGCCGGTTGCGGGATCCTTGTATGCCACGTACGCCTTGTCTGCGATGCTGAGGATTTCGGCGGTTTTGCTTTCCGGCGCGGATACGATGATCTGGAAGCCGAGGCGCGGCAGCACGGTCAGCGCGCGTTTCGTGTAGCGTCCGTCGGCTTTGATGAGGGCTTCGTCCAGGAACAGTGTGGTGTAGGTGGGCTTGCCGGTCAGGTCGCCGCCGAGCAGGTAGATCAGGGCCGCGCCGTAGACGAACGAGGTGAGTTCCTGCAACGCGCCGCCGGACTTGCCGCCGGTGGAGCTGATGCGTTCGTCGGGCAGATCGTTATGGTGCACGATCGCGTAGAACGAGCTGCGCACGCGTGGATCGAGGTTGCGCGCACCGTATTCCTTGATGCCGTTCGTGTCGCGGATCTGGCCGAGTTCCGCCTGGAGCCTGCCGATGAACGTTTCGCAGCCTGCGAACGCCTTGCGCGTCTCCATGGGATTGCTGCGCGCGTTGCGTGTCCAATCGTCGAGCTTCGACATGATGCGGCCCAACGAGGTTTTGAACTGCCGGTCGATCGGGTGGAAGTCCACGTGGAGCGAGAGCCTGCCGCCGCGGGGGCCGAACTGTTGGCCTTTGAGCATGCCGTTGATGCGGTCGAGCTGCTCCCTGACGTTCTCCTCGTCGGTGTTGAACGCGCGGTTGAGCTGTTGGAAGCTCATATACAGCTTTTCGACGCTGTTCGCATACTCCTCGTCGGTCGCGGCGCGGGTGACAAGCATGTTGAGGTTCTTGAGCTCGTCAAGGAAATACGGATAGTCCTCCACGCTCGCCATGACGGTGTCGCCCTCCGTGGAATGGTGCTTCAGATAGTCGCCCATGGCGCGTTCCGTGTCGGCGCGCAATTGGACGGCACGCTCGTCGATCTGCTGGAGTCTCGCACGCACGGTGTTGCCGATTCTGCGCAGCACGCGCACGTCGAACGGCGCCGTCCCCTCACGGTCGAAACCGCCGGCGATGCGCTGCGGCCGTTCCTGCGGACGCGACGTGTCGAAACAGGTCTCATACGTGTCGGCCAGCAGATTCGACACCATGTCGGACAATGCGGCATCGTCGAAATCGGAGTCGCCATGCATGTCGAGCCATGCCTGTTCGGCCTGGACGGCATGCTGCGCGTTTTCCAATTCCGCTTCGGCACGGTACCTGGTCTTGCCCTCGTCGTCCTTCTGCCGTAGCAGCTGTTTCAACTCGTCCTGCAATTGTGCCAGTTCCGGATCGCTTTCGATCCGTTCGATCTGCAGACGGATCCGTTCCGCCTTCGTCTCGAGCCCGTCCACGTCGATCTTGCCCCATGGCAGATCCGCGACGGTCAATGCGAGCTCATGCTCGTCCTGCAGCAGAGTCATGGCGTTGGCCATCTGCCTGCCGCGGCGGTCGGCGTCCTCCAACGCCCGTTCCGCCCCGTCAAGCTGGCGTTCCAATTCGGCCAGATACCGTTCGTTCACGAAGCCGATGACCTGACGCAGGCCTTTGACGCCATGGAAGCCACGGTCGCCGGATTTGATCTGCCCGTCGACCTGCACCTGCCGTTCGGCCCGGTCCATGTCGTCGATCGCCTCCACGCAACGCGCGTCGAACCGTTGCGACGCGGTCTGCTCCTTCAACCATCCGACGAACGGCGAATCCTCCTTGTACCGCAGCTTCGACGACATCCACCCCTCGTTGCAGGCCGAATCGTATTGCGCGTCGGTATCGACGAAACGCCAGGCACGCCGCGTCATACGCGTCGGATCGATCGCGCTGACCTTCGCGGCGAACCCCTGCTCATGCCGCTTGTCCACGAGAATGGTCTGCGCGATGGGCGCGTACGTGACGTCCATCGCCAGACGCCATTGCTCGTCCCCCTCGTCCACGTCCATCAGTTCGGCCACGTACGGCAGTTCCGTCTCGTCCAAGCCCGTCGCCCGTGCGATGAGCGTGCGCGCATGGTCCATGTCGTCGCTGATGCGCGTCCTGTGTTCGATCTTGCGCCGGTAATCCTGCCTCAACAGGTCGCGTTCGCCCTGCCGGGCGTGACGTTCCACCACCATCCGCTGGTATTCGGATCGCGCGTCTTCCAAACGCTTGTCGTACGTGTCGAGCGACAAGGCGAGCGCGGCGCGTTTGGCGTTCCATGTCTGCTCGTCGGCGGGGAGTCTGCCTTCGACGCGTTCGAACCGTTCGGCGATGGCGTGCCGTTGTCTGCGCGCCTCGTCGGCGTCCTGGCGTGCGCGTTCGAAGTCCTTGCCGAGTTGCTGCAGGCTGCCGCCGTCGATGCCGTTCATGCGTTCTTTGACGGCTTCGATTTGCGTGTCGAGTTCGTCGATGCGCTGCTGAGACCGGTCGATGGCGTCCTGGGATTCCTTGGCTTTGCGTTGCGCCGATGGCAGTCCGGCGCGTACTTCGCTGGCCATGCGCGACCATGTCCATGCGGCGAGCGTCGTCTCGCCTTGCTCGCGGTCGGGGTCGATGGGCGTGTATTCGCGGCGTTCGCTGGCTTGTTTGGCGTATTCGCCGTAGCGGGCTTGTATGTCCTGCAGGATGGCGACGCGTTCCATTTTGTCTTCCATGCTGTGGAAGTTCTCGCTGAACCGGTTGTAGTCGTCGACGGTTTCGCGGGCGAGCCGGATGGATTCGGGCACGTCGAGCACACCCTGTTTGAAGATGTCGTCGAGTTTGGAGGGCGCGTCGGCGGATTGGATCTTGTGCAGGAGCCTGCATGCTTCGGCGCTTAGGCCCATGTCCTGCCAGATGGAGGCGTGGAACGCCTGCGCGTTGACGTGCGTCGTGCATCCTGGGTAGGTCTGTTCCATCAGTCCTCGCGTGAATGACGTGTCGCGGTGCCGGTCCATGAGGCGCGGGTCGATGGTCTGGTTCCAGGTGACGTATTGGCGGCGCAGTCCGTCCGGCCCGTCGCCTGCGGTCAGGTAGAGGAATTTTGCGCAGGACAACAGTCCGCCGTCGCTGCGGTTCGCGTATGTGTCGACGATCGCGCCCCAGATGTTCTGCGGGGTGCCGTCCGCGTCCCTGCCGCGCAGGAAGATCGGGGTCTCACCGTTTTCGCCGTCGCTGATGCCGATCATGCCGCGCAGGTACGTGTAGTCGTTGCGTTCCGAACGTCCCGAATTCGACGCCTTATTGTAGGGGGTGCCGGATGGGTAGAGCAGCGAGATCTGCGCGTCGACGAGCGTGGATTTGCCCGATTCGCTCGCGCCGGCGAGCAGGGTCACCGGCATCGCATCGTCCATGGACGGGCGGAACACGTGGTAGCCGCCGTAGGAGCCCCAGTTGACGATCTGCCGGCTTTGCAGCATCCAACGGTCGGAAACGATTTTCATGCCGTCTTCCATCAGTGTTCCCCCCCATCAAAAGCGTCATCGGCCGAATCGAAATCGAACGCGTCCTGCTCGACGCCGGACGAAACCGTCCCGGTCGAATCGGAAGTATCGCCACCATCCGCGCCGATGGACGAATCGTCATAACCATCGCCATCCGCGTCTTTCATACCATCGCCGTCCGTATCATCGGAGCCGAGCCACCGGTCGGCGAGCTTCTGGTCGAGCACCATCGGCACCAATGGCGTGAGCACGTACATGTTCTCGTCCCCCGTTTCCGCGAGATACCCGTAGGTGCGCATGCGCGAGATGACGGACGTGATCTTCTTCGCCGTGCCCTCCTCGTCGTTGCTGGCCGTGAGGAAGCCCGCTCCCGTGGCGAGCAGCGCGCGGATGTCGTCGAAGCTGATGAGCCAGTCGCCCGGCTTCGTCTTCTGGTTCTCGTACTCCAGCACCTTGATGCGCAGGGCCGCGAGCGTGGCGGCCTCCTCGCGGGTGAGGCTCACACGCGTCTTCAACGAGCGGATGTTCGTCTCCGCGTCCGTGACCGGCGACGCGTACATGATCCGGTATTTCGTGTTGTCGACCAGTCTGAGCATGTCGTTGTTCAACGACCGTTCCACGGCCTCACGGTACTGGCACGCCCTGTCGTACAGGCTGCCGTCGATGTAGCGTTCGCGTTTCAGCGCGATCGCGGCCATACGCGCCTCAAGAGGCATGTCTCCCGTATCCCCGTCGAACAATGCCGGCCTGTCCCTCGTCATATCCGGCCCTTCGGACGGCATGCCGGATTTCGGGCCTGTCTCCTCTTCGATGCCGATGCCAGTGTCGAATCCGTCGGTGTTGTCCGTCATGCTCATCCCTCCTCGATGATCTCGTCAAGCGCCGCCTCGGTGGTGAGGATCGGCCTGGTGCGCCACACGCGCTCGCCTCCGTCGATGGATACGCAATGCCATGCCACGGTTGCCGGTCCGTCCTGCGTGCGTAGGGCGCTTAGGAAGCCGATCAGCTCGCTTTCGCGCCGTTCCTCCCGGGGCAGCCGGTTGAAGCTCGCCGCGAAATCCACGAACCTGCCGTCCGCCGTTTTGACCGGATCGCGTCTGATGAGTCCGATCATGTGCGTCAGCCGCGGGCCGCACATCTCGACCATGGCCTTCAGGTCCGGCGCGTCGACGTTCGTCGAAGGCGCGTCGTCCAATCCGGCCGTGGCCGCGCGCGCCATCGATTTCGCGGGCCTGGACGGCAATGCCTGGAATTGCGCCGTGCCGGTGTCCGTACGGTATGGGCGTTCGTCCGAGCCGGGGTGCGTCTTCGCGTCGTCGCTGGCCCGCACGAACAGTCTGTGGAGCTTGTCGAGCATGGTGCGGTAATGCGTGTCGGTCTGCTGGCGCACCAGACGGCTCACCGCCTCGTCGGATATGCGGATCTGCCGGCGCACGTCCTCGATGCCCTCGTAGATGCGTTTGAGTTCGGCGCGTACCTGGGCGAGCAGGATGCCGGGCTCGCCCTCGAGATACGGGTTCTGGGCGATGTCTCGCACCGCCTCGTCGATTTCGCGGCGTCCCTCGTCGGTGACGATCACCTGGAACGCGTCCTCGAAACGCCGGCCGCTGTCGGATTCGTGGAACGACCTGTGGTATTCGTCATGGTAGGTGCCGAGCGCCTGCTCCACGCTGATGGAGCCCGACTGCATGCTTCGGCGCAGATTGTCGCCGTTGTCGCGTTCCTCGAGCGCCAGTTCGCGCAGGTCGATCGGCACGCCGCGCAGCGTGTTGTGGATGACGCCGATGATGTCGCCGACCTGCTGCGAGGTGAGCTTGTCCAACGTGTCGCTGTGCTTCAATTCGTCGATCTGCTTTTGCCGCTCCTCGATGTCGCGTTCGAGCAGGCGGATGCGTTCGCGGGGGTCGGCGGTCAGCTGCATGCGCGCATGCTCGATCTCCATGATGATGCTGTTGGCCTGCGCGCCGGACAGCGCTTTCGTGGTGTCCTCGAGCCGGTCGAGCGCCTCGATCGCACGGTGGGCGCGCGCCGTGAGACGGTACAGGTAGCGGTGGGCTGCGACGTCGAGCGAATTGGCGAGCCAGGCATAGTCGCCTTCGCCTTCCTTCGTCAGCTGCTGCAGGATCGTGTGCGCGGCTTCCGCGGACGTCTGCCCTTCCTTGGGCGTGTAATCGCCCGTTTCCGCAAGTCGGGTCAGACTGCGGGAGAACCGTTCCTCGACGATCTCGCGTGGCAGCTCGCCGGTGAGCGGGTCGAACGTGGAGCGCAGCAGCGCGACGTACAGCATGGAATTGCCGCGCAGCAGCAATCGCAGCACCCCGGTCTCATACACGGGCCGGAGCCGTTCCATTTCCCGTCTTACATCCGCCAACGGCGTCCCGTCCTTCCCTTAGCCACAAGTTTCCCGATGCGCATCCATTGTAAGATAGCATGTCCGTTTTCCCGTGATCGCGGCGGGAAAACCGTCCGGCGCGAACGTCATTTGAAGATGACGTAGCGGCACAGCAGGAAGCCCCAGACCGCCTGCATGCCCATGGTGACGATCTTGACCGCCATGGTGGGCCAGCCGAGCAGTCCGGGGATCCAGGCCATCATCAGGTTGGAGAACAGCAGGTTCCAGCAGTACATGGCCACGAACATGGCTATCGAACGCGCGTAGTTCGACGAGGATTTGAATGTGACGTTGCGGTTCATGACGTAGTTGAATGAGCCGGAGCAGAAGACGGCCACGGCATTCGCCAGACGGAACGGCAGGCCGGCCAGCTGAAGCACGGCGAACACGCCGAATTCCACGAAGGTCTGCATGGCCGAAACGCCGCCATAGCTGAACAATTGTCTGACGATGCCGTTTTTCGGTTTTCCGTCCGTCGGCATGCGGTCTCCTCCCGGTCGTCTCAAACGCTACGGCTGGAAAGCATAGTCACACATGTGGCTACGGACGCGCCGGAGGCGTTTCGGCCCGGCGGAATGAAAAAAACGGAAGGACGCCCCTTCCGGAGTTTCCGGAAGGGGCGTCCCCCCACGTTTTCGGATCGTGTCCGCTCAGATGCTCATCGCCATGAGCTGGGCCGCATACTCCTCCACAAGCTCGCTGTCGCGCTCCGTCCAGGAATGGCTGGCGGAATCGTCCGGCACGAAAGTGGTGTCGATGTCGATGTTCTCGTTCATTTCCTTAATACCTCCGTTCGTCCCACTTGCCCCCGGCGACATTGCCGACTTTCATGGAACAGGCAAAAGTCTGGACCATAAACGCGTTCGATGCAAGAGCGTGTTCACATCGTGGTCAAACGTTTTTCCTCCACGCGTACATGCCGTGTCTCCGGCGTGAAGACGATACGGATGGAGGCATCCCTGCCACCAACCAAAGGAGGACGATGATGAGCGACGAACGCAATGAGGCCGAACCGATCGAACTGGGATACATCGAGGACCTCGGGGACATGATTTCCGTTCAGGAGGGGTCCACCGTGTCCCGCACCGTCATGCAGAAGGCCGGAGGCAACGTGGTGCTGTTCTCCTTCGACACGGGCGAGGAGCTCAGCGAGCATACGGCCGCGATGCCGGTGTTCGTGCAGACGCTGAAGGGACGGCTTAAGGTGACGGGCAACGGCAGGACCGTGGAGCTTGTTCCGGGAGGCCTGGCCTACTTTCCCACCCGCATCCCGCACGCGATATACGCCGAGGAGCCGTCCGTCATGATGCTGACGATGGTCACGCCGGCACGCGACAACATCGGCGACTGAAAAAACAAGACCGCCGGCATCGGATTCCATTGGATTCGCCGGTGCCGGCGACTGCCGGAAATACAAGAAAAGCTCCCTCCCGGAAGCTTTCGTTTTGTGGAGCGGACAACGGGACTCGGACCCGCGGTCTCAACCTTGGCAAGGTTGCGCTTTACCAACTAAGCTATGTCCGCATGTTTTCCACCTTGGTGGGCAATGAGTTGAAAATATACAGGAGCGTCCGCCATCGCGCAAGCCCGGCGTGTCGCGTTTTTGCGGCGCCGGACTCGCGGCAGCTCCGCACGACGGTCAGACATAGTCGTACGGCATGCGCTTTTTAACGCGCCAGAACACGATAAGCGCGATGCCGAGCAGCAGCGCGTAGAAGCCACGGTCCGTCCACAATCCGTAGACCGCGCAATACAACACCAACGCGCGTAACGTATAGAACACGATCCTGCGCATGTCGGAACGCTCCCTGGTCTCCACCGTCATGCGCGTGAAACCGCCGCCCAACGTGCGGCCGGCGCGCCTCCACGGAATGATCCCTTCGAACAGGACGAACATGACGATGGTGGCCACGGCGGAGACGGCCGCATTGACGTTGTTCGCGCGGTTCACATCGAACAGCACGCCAACCAGATAGATAAGCGCCGTGACGGACAGCGACGCCGTTTCGACAAGGAACAGGTCGATCGCGAGCGCCACGCAGCGGCGCACGAAGCCTGGCTCGGTGGTGATGGCGTCTTCGTCGATGCGCTGTTGGGGTAGGAAGTGGGTGACAATGCTTCCCATGGCGTAGCCGAGTATGCCGCCGAGGGTGTTGGTGATGAGGTCGTCGACGTCGAATAGGCGGTAGGCGCATGGATAGATGCCCCAGATGCCGGTCAGCTGGGTGGTTTCGATGAGCAGCGAGGTGAGGAACATGGCCGGCAACGCCGTGGCGAATTTCCAGCGGAAGACGCGTTTCATGAAGTAGCCGAGCGGTAGGAAGAACACGACGTTCATGGCCAGTTGCATGACGCCTGTGATGCCGTCGGTTCGGATGTCGTGGATGAATTCGAATGGGTTGAGTTGTGGCCTGAGATGGTGGGCGGCGCAGTAGGTGGCCGGGTTTTCTGGCATTGGGTACATGGTGAAGCATGCGAGCGCGATGAGGTAGAGCACCACGAGATATGCGGTCAGTGCGGAGGTGAAGCGTAGCCGGTTGTCGCGGTGGTAGAGCAGTGCGAGCACGGGCAGGGTGAGTAGGAGTGAGAGGAATGGCCAGATTGCGATGGCGAGCGCGAATGGCTTGCTGAAGTAGAGGACGTATGACATGGCCGGTTTCCTTTGCTGGGCATGTGGGATGCGCGTGGTGTGTGCGTGGGTTTCGTTTCCGTTGTTGGTTCAACGGTAGTACGGCTGGTCGTGTCCGTGGCATCGTCCGTCGTATTCATTCCTTGGCGTAAATGTTGGGGTGACTCATCCTCTGGTATGAGATGGCCCGGCGTGTTTCTTCGTGTCTTTTTCCTCTTGCTTTTTCCGTTGGATTGCTTGGCGTCTGATCCGCGCGGAACCGATTTCGGACATCGTCTTCGCCGTCACCGCGGGAATCCTGTTCATGGCGTTCACGCCGAAACTGCTCAGCGAATAACGGAAGCTCCCGCCTTCCACGCGGAAGGCGTGAAAGGCGGGAGCTCTTATGGGAAGACTAAGGCGGATTTTAAATCCGAGGAATAGTCACCTTTTTAGCACCGGTCATGTAATGCCAGAAATCTTCCGTCCCCGGAATAAGGTCATGCAGAACGCCTGATGTTTTTTCGGGTATGTAAAATCTGAGGTTGGAATTGGGGTGGGAGTCTAGCTGGTAGTCATGTGCCAACGAAAAGAGTGCTTGGTAAATCTGTGGTTGAAAAGTCTGAACCCTTTTGTAAAATCTGTGGTTGACAGAAAGGGTCAGATATGCCGGAGCAAAGAAGCGCGTTCGATTACGTCAGTGAGATCTGGAACATCGCCGAATACGTGCGCGATGTGATCCGCCCAGCCGACTACAACAAGCTCGTTCTTCCCTTCGCGTTGCTGCGGAGGCTGGAATGCGCCTTGGAACCGACCCGCGACGCGGTGTGCAAGGCCGTGGAGACGTACGAGCCGACGTTGGGGCGTGAGAACGAAATCTACTGCACGTTCTCGGGTAAGTCCTTCTACAACGTGACCAGCTTCCGGCTCAATGATCTGGGAATCGACCGTACCCTTGACGCACTCATGGAATACATTGACGGATTCAGCCCGAATGCGAGGGACATCCTGACCAAGTTCAAGATTCGGGAGACCTGTCAGGATCTTCAGAACGAGGGCATGCTGCATGAGGTGTGCATGCGATTCGCCGGCTTCGATCTGAGCCCGGAAGCCGTTCCCGACCGTATGATGAGCGACATCTACGAACATCTGATCCAACGGTACGGCGAGGAGATCGCGCAGGGGGCCGAGGACTTCATGACGCCCCGCGACGTGGTCAGACTTGCCGTCAGCCTCATCTTCGCCAACGAGGACGAATTCTTCAATTCCGACAACGGCAGCATGCGAAGCCTGTACGACGGCACATGCGGAACCTGCGGGTTCATCAGCGACGCGCTCGACGTGCTGGAGGAATGGAAGACCCGGTCGAACGCGAAGGCCCCGGCCACGATCATCCCCTACGGTCAGGAAAGGGAGGGCGTGACTTGGGCGGTGGGCAAGACGAATCTGTTGCTGCGCAACGTCGGCAACGCGGGACAGGACAGGTTCGACTCCATGCGCGATCTGTCCGAGCACATCATGCACGGCGACACCCTTTCCGACGACAAATTCGAGGGAGAGACGTTCAACTATCAACTGACCAACCCTCCCTACGGCAAGGAATGGAAACCCGAGAAAAACGCCGTGCTTGAGGAGGCCAAGCTTGGTTTCAAGGGCCGTTTCGGAGCGGGGCTGCCAGCCATCAGCGACGGAAGCATGCTGTTCATCCAGAACGTGGCCGCCAAACTCTCCCCCATCGAACAAGGCGGCGGCAAGGCCGCGATCGTGCTTTCCGGCAGCCCCCTGTTCAACGGCGACGCCGGTTCCGGACCGTCGAACATCCGCAGATGGCTGTTCGAAAAGGATTACATCGACTGCATCGTGAAACTGCCCACCGAAATCTTCTTCCGTACCGGCATCAGCACGTACATCTGGATACTGTCGAACAAGAAGCCCGAAGGGCGCCGAGGCATGATCCAGCTCATAGACGCGTCGGACAAGCGTATCCCCTTGAAGAGGAATCTGGGAAACAAGCGATACGAGATTAGCGACGAGCAGATCGATTGGATCACCCGCACCTATATCGACGGGCATGACCACGGCAACAGCGTCATCGTGCCCGCCAGCGAATTCATGTACCGCCAAGTCACCACGCGTCGCCCCTTGCGCATGTGCATCACCATCGACAAGTCGAGGATCGATGACCTGTTCGAGTCCTCCAAACCCATGAAGAACCTGTCGGAAGCCAACAAGCAGGTGATTCGGGACTACTTCGCTGAGCACGACGGCGAGACTTGGAACTACGAATGGTCGTACACCGCGTGCAAGGAGCTCGGCAAACTCATGGACAAGCCGAAACCCACAGGGGACCAGCTCCAGAAGGCCATCGTCAACGTGTTCGGAGTCCGGGACCCCGAGGCCGACGCAGCCCGTACCCCGAAAGGCAACACGGTCTACGACCCTGAGTCCAGCGACAAGGAGAACATCCCCTACGGCATGGACTTCGACGAATACATGGCCACGGAGGTGCTTCCCTACGCTCCGGACGCCGTCATCGACTACAAGGTCAAGGACGACCACGGTCCTTTGCAGGACGGGCAGACCGGCGTGGTCGGCACCAACATCAGCTTCAACCGCTACTTCTACAAGTACGAACAGCCACGCGACCCGCAGGACATCGCAGCGGAAATCCTCGACCTCGAAGACGGCATCGAAGACTTCATGAAGGAATTCCTCAAATGAGAACCCGAAGCGAAATCAACAGCACCGAATGGTTCGGCCATATCCCCAATGGTTGGGAAATGCGACCAATTAAAGCATTATTCCGATTCAGCAAAGGACTGAGTATTACAAAAGCAGACTTATCTGAATGTGGCGCTCCAGTCATTAGCTATGGGCAGATTCATTCCAAAGACTATGACGGGACAGGCATTACCGAATCTTTGATTCGTTATGTACCAAAATCCATCGCCCAAAGTTCAAATTCCTCATACGTGAAGCACGGAGGATTCATATTCGCCGATACGTCCGAAGATCTTGCTGGCGTAGGAAATTGTGCTTATAACGATGGGAATGAAGACCTTTTTGGCGGCTATCACACGATAGTGGCTAACCCATTACTCTCATCGGAGAATAAGTATTTCGCTTACTTGTTTAGAACGGATGCATGGCGTAAGCAACTGCGTAAACAACTTGTCGATGTAAAGCTATTCAGCGTGAATCAAAGCATTCTTGGCGAATCATATGTTGCGGTTCCGCCTTTGGATGTTCAGCGTTCGATTGTTGCTTTCCTGGATTCGCGGTGCAAACCTATCAATGAGGCCATCGCCCGCCATCGGATGATCATCGACAAGCTGGAAGACTATCGGAAGGCCGTTATTACAAAAGCGGTCACAAAAGGACTTGACGAGAGCGCCCCCATGAAGGACAGCGGCATTGAATGGATCGGAAGCATGCCGGCGAATTGGTCAACTACCAAGTTGAAATTCCTTTGCATGAGCCATAACGGAGTTGATTATAACTCTCAGGATCTTTGTAATCAAAATGATGATAATTCTTTGTTTGTGATCAGATCATCGAATCTTGTCAATGGAGCCGTTGTTCATGGTGACGACGTTTATATCAACAAACCCGTACCAAAAAACATGCTTTTACGTAAAGGCGATTTAGTCATTGTACGTACAAACGGCAGCCGCAGATTAGTCGGCAAGTGTGCGTTGGTCACAAAAAATGAAAAGCAACGGCCGGAGCTTTCATGCTGATATGTCGATCTAGTCTGAACCCTTATATTTGCTGGGTACTAAATTCTTCTCTTTTGTCATTCCATCGAGGACACTTTGACACGACAACGATAAATCAGATGTCGAATGAGATGTTGAAGAATATGATAATTCCGCTTCCGCCTCATGAACAGATGATTGACATCATGACTTACCTTGATTACAAGTGTGCTGCGATTAATGAGGGTGTCAATCGTCAGGAACAGGTGATTGCGAGGCTTGAGGAGTATCGCAGGAGTCTGATTTTCCATGCAGTGACTGGTCGTATTGATTGCACGGGAGGTGCGTGTTGAGCGTGATTGACGGTCTGCACAGGGAGGATGCGTTCGAACGGTACCTGTCGCGTTCTATCGCGGGCTTGGAGGGTGAGAACGGCTGGCGGGTGAGCCCGGACGATACGGGGTTCGACCCGCAAACGGCGTTGTACATGCCGGACTTCATCGAATTCCAGGAACGAGTTGCGCCGGAGAAGCTGGAGAAGATGCGTGCGTCCATGGGCGGGAACTGGGAGAACAACCTGCGCATGCAACTGGTTTCCGCCTTGCGGGACGACGGCACGATAGAAGTGATTCGCCACGGATTCAAAATGGCGGGCTATCAGACGATCATGGGTTCGGCCCCGTATCCGGCGGACAAGCGCATCAGGAACGCTCAGGCTAATTACGAGGCGAACATCCTGCGGGTGATGCATCAGGTGCATTACCAGACGCAAGGCAACAAATCGTTGGATCTGGTGTTCTTCATCAATGGCATCCCGGTGGCGACCGCGGAGGTCAAGACCGAGCTGACCCAGACTGTGCAGGACGCTATCGAGGAGTACCAGACCGAACGCAAGCCTGTCGAACCGGGCACGAACCGGCGCAACTGGCTGCTGATGTACAAGAGCGGCGCGGTGGTGCATTTCGCGATCAGCGAGGACGAGGTGTGGATGTGCACCAATCTGGAGGCGGACGTGCCCCGGTTCCTGCCGTTCAACAAAGGTACCTTGGACGGGCACGCCGGCAATCCCCCCGCCGAGGACGGCGGCTATCGGACCTCGTACTTCTGGAAGGAGATCTGTCAGAGGGACAACTGGCTGCACGTCTTCCAGAACTTCGTGTTCGAGGAGACCAGCCGCAAGGAGGACGCGACCGGCCGCTTGCGCACGCGCCGCACGCAGATCTTCCCCCGCTACCATCAGTGGGACGCCGTGACCAAGATGATCGCCGACGTGCGTGCCAACGGGGCCGGGCAACGGTATCTGATCGAGCATTCCGCCGGCTCGGGCAAGACCGAGACGATCACATGGACCGCGCACGAGCTCGCCGACGTCAGGCAGGACAACGGCGAACGCCTGTTCTCCAGCGTGGTGGTCGTGACCGACCGCCTGAGCCTTGACACGAACATCAAGAAGACCATAGGCCAGTTGAGGAACGCCCCCGGCTATGTCATGGACATCGGCACCGACTCCGAGGGACGTCGAACGTCCGACGCCGCGAAGAGCCGGCAACTGGCCAAGGCGTTGGGAGACCGCAGGGAGATCATCGTGGTCACCTTGCAGACGTTCCTGTACGCGTGGCCCATGATTGCCGCCGACCCCCGTCTGGCGGGCCGCAACTTCGCCGTCATCATCGACGAGGCCCATTCCTCGCAGGAAGGCAGCAGCGCCGCGGCGCTGAAGAGCGCGTTCAACGCGGCGACGGACAAGCTCAACTTGCCCAAGGCGCGACCCCTGCCCTCCGAGACCGGCGAGGAGGGCGGCCTGACCGATGAGGACGTGATCTCCGAGTACTTCACCCGCATGCAGGCCGGCAACGTGATGCCGCGGAACGTGTCGTTCTTCGCGTTCACCGCGACCCCGAAGGCCGAGACCATGACCCTGTTCGGCCGTCCCGGCGACAAGCTCGACAAGAAGGGCAGGAGCATCCCGGAATCGTTCCACAAGTACCCGATGCGGCAGGCCATCGAGGAAGGGTACATCATCGACCCGCTATCCGGCTACATGCCCTATTCGACCGCGTTCAGGCTCGCCGAGGAGTACGCGCCCGACAAACTCGTCGACGAGAACGTCGCGCGCCGTGTCATCGCGAAGTGGAAGGCGCTGCATCCGACGAACGTGATGGAGAAGACCGCGCTGATCATCGAGCATTTCGTCAGGAACGTGGCTCCGTTGCTCGACGGTCAAGCCAAGGCCATGATCATCACGCCGTCGCGCCCGGCCGTGGTCCGGTACAAGTATGCGTTCGACGCGTACCTGCGGGCCCATCCTGAACTGGACCGCAGCAGGATTGAGCCGCATCTGCAATTCAAGGTTCCCGGAGAACCACTGGTGGCGTTCTCGGACAAGGTCAAGGGCTCCCAGTGCGTGGTCCCGGAGGACGAATACCTCAAGGACAACCCGTTCGCGGCGATCAACCCGGACTACGACTATACCGAGTCGAATATGAACAACCTCGGCTACGAAACCATCGAGAACGCGTTCGACACCCCGCAGTACAGACTCATGATCGTGGCGAACAAGTTCCAGACCGGATTCGACCAGCCCAAGCTCTGCGCCTTGTACATCGACAAGCCCATCGCCAACGACATCGAGATCGTGCAGACCTATTCGCGCGTCAACCGCATCTACCCCGGCAAGGATCAAGTGTTCATCCTTGATTTCGTGAACAAGGCCGACACCGTGGTCAACGCGTTCCGCAAATACGACACGGGCGCGTCCATGAGCGAGGCGCAGGATCCGAACATGGTGTACGAGATCAAGAAGCGGCTCGATAAGACGGGAATCTACACGCAGGAGGACTTCTCCCGGTACCGTGACGCCCAGTACCGGGCCATAGCGCAGCTTTCCAAGGGAGAGGAGCGGGATTCGTACCGCAAACGTCTCTACAAGGCCGTGAGCCTTCCGGCGGAACGGTGGAACAGCGAATACAAGGCGCATACCACCGCATACGCGACATGGGCGGACACCCTCGAACACGCCAAAGCCGACGGCGACAAGGAGACCATCCGATACGCCCAGCAGCGCATGGACGAGGAGCAGGAGGCCCGCGACGGTCTCGTCACGTTCCGCAAGCTCCTGAAACGCTACTGTTCCGCCTACATGTTCATCAGTCAGATCGTCGATCTGGGAGAACCGGATCTGGAAGTGTTCCACGGTTTCGCGAAGCTGCTCTATCACCGGATCAGCAACACCAGCGTCGACGAGATCGACATCAAGGGCCTCGTGCTCTCCGACTACAGGATCAACAGGCTGCGTCGCACCGACGACCAGCAGGACCGCGATCTCAAGCCCATGGGGGCCGGCCTCGGACGCTCGACCGCGCCCAAGCAGCAAAGCCTGAAGAGAATCGTCGAAAAGCTCAACGAGACATGGGGCTCCGATGTGAACGTGATCTCCGCCGCGAGGGCCGTGAACTTCATCTCCGACTATGTGGCGGGCGACAACATCACCCAGACCAGAATCACGAATTCCAACAACTCGAAGGAGTCCATACTCAACGACGGGAGACTGAAGAGCATCGTCAAGGCGGGCCTCGTGAACCTCGTGAGCAACGAGCTGGGAGAACTCGCCGCGAAGATCATGAACGACCCGCAGGCCATCGACTCCCTCGCCGATCAGGCCTACGACCAGCTGCGTTCCGGGAAACGCTACGACATCCCGAAACTTCAGGAGTATATGAAGCGGATGGAGCGCGACCATGACGGCCAATGATCCGGGATCCATCGTCAAGGACCTGTTCGGCATCGCGGACTGCGAGCTGACGGGCACCGAGGAGACGATCGACAAGGGCAAACGGGTCAAGAACATACGGCTCGCGTACTGCGGTCCAGTGCCCGAGGCCTGCGGGGTTTGCGGGGGTAAGACATACAGCCACGGCAAGCGCATGCTCAAAGTCGCGGACACCCCCATGGGAGGCGTGCCTACCCGTCTGCTCATCGAATTCCCCCGGAGACGTTGCAGCCAGTGCAACGACATCTGGCAGCCCGACATCGGCGGGGTGAACCAGAAACGCATGATGACCTCGCGCGCCTACGCGGACATCGCGCAGCGTTCCCTGCGCACCACGTTCCGTGACGTGGCCGTGGACTATGCGCTGACCCATGTGACCGTCAAGAACGTGTTCGAGGAATACATCCGTGACTATGACGAGAAGCTACGGTTTCGCACTCCCGCGTTCCTCGGCATCGACGAGATCAAGATCAAGCGCATCGGAGAGGTCACCGTCATCACCGATCTCGAACACCGCACGCTCTACGACATGCTCAACGGACGAAATCAAAGAACCCTTACCGAGTACTTCATGAACATGCCAGACAGGGACAAGGTCATGTGGGTGTGCTCCGATATGTATCGGCCATTCGAGAAAAGCATCGCCACGGCCATGCCGAACGCACGCTGGGCCATCGACCACTTCCACGTTGTCATGAAGGCCAACGAGGCCGTAGACTCCGTGAGACGGTCCCTGCAAACGACCATGACCAAGAAGGACCGCATCAAAACCAAGCGCGGACTTGCCTATACGCTTAAAACGCGTCGTCGCGACCTTACCGGCGAGGAAGCCGAGAAAATACGCCTGCTGCGCGGCGTCGACGAGCTTAAGCCTCTCGCAACGGCCTTCGACGTCAAGGAGGATTTCTTCGACATCTGGGACGAGAATCCCACCTCGAAGCGCAACGCCCAGAAAGCGTTCCAAACATGGGAGGACAACATCCCCGAAGGAGAATTGTTCGACGCGTTTAGAACCCTCGCCAAAACGGTCCGTAACTTCTATACCCAGATCTTCCAATACTGGGACTGTCCCATAGCCATAAGCAACGGGTACACGGAATGCGCCAACAGGCTCATACGCGAATCCAACATGAAGGGACGAGGATACTCCTTTGAGACACTGCGAGGAAGAAGTCTGTACCGCAAAGCCAACCTCCTCAACATCATCAACAGCGGCGGCATAAGCATCGGCCCCCGAATCCTCACCAAAGGCGCGTTGTTCACCACCGAGGCGGAAGAAGAGAGCGACGAAGAAGACGAATGGGAACCATTCCCCGAACCTGAATACGAAGTGGATGAAACCACCGGCGAGATACTCGACTAACGGTAAATCTCTGGTTGAAACGGAAACATGAATCGAACGGTTTTCAGCCAACCAACCTCTTCGGAGTCCGGAAAGATAATCGTCTCTCAAAGACCGCTATTCAACCAGAGATTTTACATACCCAAAAATACTCAATCGAATGAAAAACGCTACATATATCGGTTCTTCTGGTCTCTGCGTGGCACGCCTCAGGATGGTGGTGTCTCACTGCGTACGCACATGAAATCAGTGGTGCCGCCCCGGCTGCAACGGTAGCGGCGCCTCCAACCGGGCACGGCCGGCTTATAACGAGATCTTATCCCAGTCGCTCGCCTTGGGGATGCGTCTGATCGGTGGATAGACCCATATCGCGATGGCGCTCAATGCCATCAGCGTCAGAAAGACGATGACGGCGACGGAGAACCCCCACCGTGCCAGCAGACTTCCCGCAGCGGCGCTGCAGAACGCCGTCAGGATGTTGCACGGTACGGTCAGCGCCACCGAGACCCTGCCCTGCATCGATTCGGGTGCCTTGGCGAAGATGAATCCCAGAAGCAAAGCGTTGACGATCGGGAATGGGAAGCATGCCACGGAGTTGCTGATCAGAATCCCCCAATAGTTGTGGGTGAACACCATCGGCAACATGGCGATGCAGACGAATGCGAACGCGCTACAGGTGGTGAGACCGACCGGTGCCCGTGTGCTGAGCCGGCTGGACACCAATGCGCCGACGAACATGGAAAGAAACACGCCGGTGCTGATGAATCCGATGTAGGTGGCGTTTGTGCCTGCTGAGGCCAGATGCAGCTGGATGGCGTATTGGATGCCGTTGATGCCGAAATTCAGCACGCTGATGGCGGCGACGCTGATGACGAGCAGGGGTTTGCGGAACGTCCAGCTCCATCCCTCCGTGAATGCGCGGATGAAGCTGTTGCCGGCTTCATCGTGAGGCGCTTCGTGTTTCGGGAGCCGTGTGGCGGCCACGCCGGCTATGGCATACGCGAGGGCGGACAGCAGAAACGGCAGCCACGGGTATATCCCGTACAGGAAGCCGCTGATGGGACTGCCGGACATATTCACCATCGCGTCACGTCCTTCGTTGAGGCTACGCGCCTTGGGATAGTCCGTGATGGCGATGATCTCCTTCAGCGCGGCGTCCGTGGCGCTGCCCAGAAAACCGTTGATCGCCGAGGACGCCGTGGAGATCACCAGCAGCGTCGGCACCGACATGAGATTGAGACCGAGCAGGACGAAGACCGTTCCCCAGCAGAGCACGCCGGCCAAGGCGTTGACGATGATCAGGGTCCGACGGCTGTGGCGGTCAACGAACGTGCCCCCGAATACGCTGCACACCTGCTGGGCGACCATCGAGGCCGACCCGATCCATCCGGCGGTGACCGTGGAACCGGAGATGTGGTAGCCGAGCAGGGTTATGGCAAGGGTGCGCAGTGCGACGCCAACCGCCGTGGCGGTGTCCGCCGTGAACCATGTCGGGTACCCTCGTGTCCTCCACAGTCCCTGCGTACTATCGGTTTCGTGATGTTGTGTGTTCATCTGGACTGCCAATCAGGTTCTATTTCGGGAGCTTCAACCACACGCGTGGTGTGCCATGTGAAATCGCTAGTATCGAAATATCCTTTTTCGCCATATTTTGTTGGCACGGTGCATTGCCGAAAATCTTCAACCTGTTGTGCCACTAGACAAGCCAGTTCTGAGCAAAGTCTGTAACTGAGTTTGCTGTGCTGAAATCGGAAGATTACTTTTCCGGGCACGACGTCATGAGATGACGTGTACTGATACGTATCATTAGGATAAAAGAACTCCGGCAGGCTTACTGCATTGCCCATATATCCTGGATTAATTATATAAGGAATATGATTCTCGTTGCACGAAGAATTGATAATATGGGCCAACTGATTAGTCGAGGGTGCGTCTGCTGCTTGTATTACAAGATTTATGTTGTACTTTTTAATGTATGTAGTTAATTGCTTCTCTGTTGTAATACAATCTGAAATGCACCGAATTTGAGCAAATCTAGTCGGACGCGCAGATAATATACTTGTTTTCTTATATCCTGTATCATTCGGATAATAATCTTGTCGGTAGATATTGGTTGTATCAACAACATCGGAATCGACAAGAACAAATGATTGTAAGGGTAAAACGGACAGCTGCCGAAAAATATGACTCCCAATTGAACCGCATCCAATTAGCAGACAACGAACTTCTCGATGGTGACTTGTAGCAGGTTTTACTATTCCGGCTGAAATCATTTTTTCTAGAGCCGAAAGAATTGATGATTGAGTATATTGAGAGAAATCGTTAATAATATCCTGCGGCGTTGAAGCCTGTTGCAGATGTTCAAGCAAATCGAGTGCCTGCTGACTGTATCGAAAACGACAGACTCGACCCTGCTGTCCTAATATGACAACAAGAGAGCCCTGTAAATCGTCATACACTGTAGCAGAATCTGCTAATTGATATTTTGTATTGCACATAATGAAGAGAGAATTTAGATAAAATACAGGTGATGGAATAAGTATTCACCTACTTATTCCATCACCTGTATGAGTTATTGCTCAGCTGCAGATACCGATGCTAATATCGGTGAGAATCGGAGCTGATTCAATATCAATATCCCCGAGATCAAAATCATTCTGTGTGTATGGATTCTTCATAATGTTACCTCCTTTTATGAGATCCATGCGGAATATATAGGTTCTTTTCCTTAAGTTCATCCTGAGATGTTCGCATAGTGAACATCTCGTTGCATGAACATTGTGCAGCCCATGTTCGGGGCTGTTTCGGTAGTAGCGTGGAAGCTGCAGCGTGTATCGGGCTGCGTGTATGCAATGTTCTTCGGGAGGGGGCGCGATGGAGATCGTAATCGTCATTGTTGGGGTATGTAAAATCTCTGGTTGAAACGGAAACATGAATCGAACGGTTTTCAACCAACCAACCTCTTCGGAGTCCGGAAAGATAATCGTCTTTCAAAGACCGCTATTCAACCAGAGATTTAACATACCCGTTTTCGACCGCTACGCTCGGTGTGCCCGGCACCGGATGGTCATCTGTTGAAGACGCGAAATCGAGTCCGATGATCCACGCATCGGCACTCTCCGCGGCACCAATCGCCTTCATTCCAGGATATTCGGCGAGAACGAGATTGATGGCATCGGCCAATATCATCTGACCCTCCTTGCAGCATTCCAGTACTGATTCTCGGATTCGGCTTTATACGCTTTATACGCGTCAAAACGTCACCGTCCATATTCAAATACCATGAGTCGTTTGCCGATCTCGTTTGCGGAGCGGGGGAATCATTCCGCCTGTTTGACGCGTTCCATCGTAGTATCCGTTGAAGGGCGTTCTTGTTGGTCTTGGTATCCATTCCTCTTATCACGTTTCCGCTGTATGCTTTAGGGAAAGCTGTTATGTGGGAGGATCATGCGGACCACGAAAAGCAAGAAACCCATCACCGTCGTATCGGTATGCGTCGCCGCCGTGGCATGCGCTGTCGGCGCGTACCGGTTCGTCTACCTGCCACTCCGGCCTGCCGATGTCAGTCATGCTCGGATCAGCATCAACGCGACGGGCAAGTTCGACGAATCCCAGATCGACGGCGCGGTGAAGGCGGACCTTGCCGGGCTGAAATCCTGGAACGGTTGCCGCGTGGATGCCGTCCGATATGACGCAAAGCGTTCGGCCGCGCTGCTTGCAGCCGAACACAGCGTCACGGCTTCCGGTGGCAGTTCTTCGATTTCCACGGCCATTGACGAATACGGGATGGACAATGTGATTTACCTCTCCAATGACATCTCTTGCCGTGCCGGCTCGCAGAACTCGTCCCAAGATGGTTGGGGAAGCTGGTACGCGTGGAATCCCGGTTCCGCGCGGGCGGAACACGGATGGATCTTCATCGACGAGGGATATTAAAGTTCAACGGAATACCGTGCACCATGCCATGATGTCGAAACCATATGATGACGATTGGCTTTAGTACAGCATTGATAAAAAGCGGGCCTACGCGTCCTGATCACGCGGAACGCAAACCCGCTTTCGATGGCATAGTCATCGCTTGGCTTATCTGACTACTTGGTCGAGGAACCACTCATCATGACTGGCCACCACCAATGCTCCCGGATAGTCGGCAAGACATCTTGCCAGAGCCACCTTGGACTCTAAGTCAAGATAGTTCGTCGGCTCGTCCATGACGATCAACTGAGGCCGGTCAAGAATGCCCAAGCACAACATGAGCTTGCGCAGTTCGCCCGGAGACGGCGCTTCGTTAGAAAGCAGCTTATCCGGATCGGCGTTGAGCTGGGCGAAGGCGGCCAGCACCTGCGAGCGTTCCTTACCCTGCAATGCGGCGAGTCGTCTCATGGTTTGAGAAAGCGCGGCTTCTCCCGTTTGCTGCTGGACGATCAGATGCGGCAAGTCTTCCGGCATGCTGTCCAGCAATGCGTTCATCACGGTTGTTTTGCCGAGTCCGTTGGCACCGGTCAGTCCGATATGGTCTTGCTGTCCGATGCTGAGTTTTGGTATGGCGACGCCTGGCATCCGTGGTTTTTCACCACTCATCCCTGGATTATGTGCGACCTTCCATTGATGTCCGTCGGCATGCAGTATGGATTGTGTTGGCGTTCTCGCGGCATCGTTCGAGCTGGTCATCCTGCCGCTGCCGAATATGATAATACCTTCCGTGAGATGCAGGAGCTCCTTTCTGTTGCTTGGCCGTATGTCGATCCAGATGTCGCCGTCGTAGCGTTTGGCCGCTACGGTTAGTGAATCTAGTGTGCGCTGTGCTCGTTCAAGACGCTTGTTCATTTGTCGGTATGCGGCGCCCGAAGCGGTATCGGTCTGTTTTTCGATCCATTTGTGGTGATCGAGGGCGCTGTGATCTTTGCGGTCGATTTTCCACCCGTTGCGTTTGCGAGCATATGCGCTTTGCATGGCTTGATGTCGCTGTGCTTGTGCGGACCGCAGTCGTGTGACTTCCTGCCGTGCCGCACGGATTGACTCCTCGTCTCCACGCAGTCTGGACGTCATCAGCTCATGCGCTTGCGTATATCCGCCATCATATGTGCTGATGGCGGTGATGTTACGCCCACTGATGTGCCGTCGTTCGAATATGACGCATCGTGCGCATGTAGCGTCAACCAGTGCGACATCGTGGGATATTACGATGCCTATGCCCTGGTATTGGCGCATGACTTCGACTATGGCTTTCCGTGTTTCACCATCAACGTGGTTGGTGGGTTCGTCAAGCACGAGCACATCGGGACGCGCTGTGATTGCGCAAGCGACCTGCAATCGTTTCGTTTCGCCTCCGGAAAGCGTTTCATAACGGTAGATCCAGTCATCGCCGATGTGTAACGCGTTGCGTACACGCATGGTTCCGGGCGACCAATCCGTGGTGAAGTCGTCGAGGTTCTTAGGCCTCACCATGTTGTCTTGCGGGCAGGTAGCGATAGTGAGTCCATGCGGGTCCGGGTTGATGCTGCCGGTATCGGCGGGCAACATTCCGATGGCGATGTTCAGTAGAGTCGTTTTGCCGAGTCCGTTGTCGCCGAGCACGGCGGTCCATCCTTGTTGGAAAGATGCGGACACGTGTTCGAACAGTGGTTCAGACATGGACGGGTATGTGGTAAGAGATGCCAGTAAGCGTGAGCATTGTTGTCCGGGCCATGTATGGGGCTTCTTTCTCATACAGGCGCACTGCGAGGTCTTGATTGTGAAAAAACGAACGGATACGGAACCGTGAAATGTGCATACGAGCAAGCTACGCGGCAGTGCGCTTCAACGCGCACGGTTCTGCCGACGGTATCCGCCGCCCGTTAGATACGCAATGTCCGTTTCTCTTTCCCGAAAACCCTCTTGGCATATGGGAGGATTTAAATACACTCAACATATTCCATCATCGCATATGGTCATTCGCCGATTCTGCTCGGTCTGCCGGATGCGGAAATCCTGTCATTCGACGAAAACGGCGTCCATCCCTGCGATTATGAGGATACGGACAGCTATCAAATCACCAGGGTCTTCATCAACCACCGCGAATCACTGCTCCGGCATCTGCTTGGAAATGAAACGTGAGATGAGGTGAAACGGTTGCGGGTGTTCGCTATGATGTTCGATTGGCGTTTGAAGGAACACGAAAGACTAGAGGTATCACGGCATGGCGATTGAGGCGCAGGGACTTGAGATTCAGATCGGTGCGCGCACGTTGCTGCATCCCACCAACTTCCACGTTGCCAAGGGGGACAAGATCGGTCTGGTCGGACGCAATGGAGCAGGCAAGACCACGCTGACCCGTGTGATCACCGGCGATATGCTGCCGACCGCCGGCAAGGTACGTGTCTCCGGCAAACTCGGCTATCTGCCACAGGACACGCATGCCGCCGACCCGGAGCAGACCGCACTGGACCGCATGATGAGCGCGCGAGACATCGCCAGCATCATCAAACGCATACGCAAGGCCGAAAAGGACATGACCGATCCGGATCCGGATGTCATGACCAAGGCGATGAACCGCTACGACAAGGCCATGCAGGATTTCGAAAAGGCCGGAGGCTATGCCGCACAGTCCGAAGCGACCGCGATGGCGGCCAGTCTCGGCCTGCCGCAGGACGTGATGGGCCAGCAGTTGGGTACGCTTTCCGGCGGTCAACGCCGCCGTATCGAACTGGCGCGCATCCTGTTCTCCGATGCGGATACGCTGATCCTTGACGAGCCGACCAACCATTTGGACGCGGATTCCATCGAATGGCTGCGCGGCTATCTGAAAAAATACGAGGGCGGTTTCCTGGTCATCTCCCACTCCACCGAACTGCTTGACGAAGTGGTGAACAAGGTGTGGCATCTGGACGCACAGCTCGGCCAGATCGACATGTACTCGCTCGGCTGGAAGGCCTACCTGCACCAACGCGTGGTCGACGAGGAACGTCGCCGCCGCGAACGTGAAGTCGCAGAGAAGAAGGCCGAACGTCTGATGCAGCAGGGCATCCGCCTGCACGCGAAAGCCACCAAGGCCGTGGCCGCGCAGAACATGATGCGCCGCGCGGAGAAACTGCTGGAGAACACGTCCGAAGCACAGAAGAAGGAGAAGGTGGCGGACATCCGCTTCCCCGAGCCGGCACCTTGCGGACGTACGCCGATCATGGCGAAGGACATCTCCAAAGCGTATGGTTCGAACATCGTGTTCGCAGGCGTGAATCTGGCGATCGACAAAGGTTCACGTGTGGTGATTCTGGGCTATAACGGCGCGGGCAAGACCACCACGCTGCGTCTGCTCGCCCATCTGGAGGATCCCGACACCGGATCCGTGGAATATGGACATGGCTGCAAAATCGGCTATTTCGCACAGGAACACGACACATTGGACCTTGACGCCACCGTGTTGCAGAATCTGATTCACGTGGCACCGGAACTTGACGACACACAGGCACGTTCCATCCTTGGGTCGTTCCTGTTCTCCGGCGATGACGCGCTGAAACCGGCACGAGTGCTTTCCGGCGGCGAGAAGACCCGTCTGGCGTTGGCCACGCTGGTGACGAGCCGCGCGAACGTGCTACTGCTTGATGAACCGACCAACAATCTGGATCCGGCGTCCCGCGACGAGATTCTGAAGGCCATCGCCAAATACGAGGGCGCGATTGTGCTGGTCACCCACGACGAGGGCGCGGTCGAGGCGTTGAATCCGGAACGCGTGCTGCTCATGCCCGACGGCGACGAGGACCTGTGGAACGACTCCTACCTGGATCTGGTGGCCGAGGAATAATCCCACTTCCACCATTTCCGACACGCATATGGGAAAGCCCGGACGAATCAGATCGTCCGGGCTTTCCCATATTGAACGGTTCCTGTTACGCGGGAACCGGTTACGCGTGCACGTGTTTGGCGCTGTAGATGTCCGGCTCGACGTAGATCTCGAAATTGTACCAGGGCAACGCGGTGCGCACGGCCTTCTCGATCTTGTCGACGGTTTCCACGTCATAGTCGCGGTCGAACTTGCTGGTCTGCACTTTGACGCACAGGAGGATGTCGTCCTCCGACATGTGCACGGTCTGCATGTTCAGCAATCGTTCGACGCCCGGCGTGGTGGTAACCGCCTCGACGATCTTCCCGCGCGTATCGGAATCCACGGCCTCGCCGATCAGCAGCGAACCGGACTTGAACGCGAGAAACAGCGAACCGACGATCAGCACCAGACCGACCATGAGACCACCCAACGCATCAAAAATCTCATCGTCGAGCAGAATCGCAAGACCAATGCCGAGACCTGCGAACGCCAAACCGATCAAAGCGAGCGTATCCTCCATAATCACCGAAGCCAATTCGGCGGACTTGGTGTGCCTCCAGAAACGGAACACGCCCATACGCGGCGCGTTCGTGCGTTCCATACGCTCGTTGGCCTCCTTGATGCTCTGATGCAGTCCATATCCTTCGAGGCATGCGCTGATGACGACCACGATGAACGCGACGAGCAGTTCCATTCGGTTCACGTCACGTAGCGTAGGGTCGCCGGCGATCGCAATAAGCTTCTTCACGGCCTCGGACGTCGAGAAGAATCCACCGACGAAGAACAGCAGCGTGGCCACGACGAACGAGGCGAGATACTTCGCACGGTACAGGCCGAACGGATGGTCGCCGTCCGTCTTGTGTTTGGAGAACCGTCCGCCGATCATCAGCACGATTTCGTTGGAGCAGTCGGCGATGGAATGCACCGATTCGGACAGCATGGCGGACGATCCGGTGAAGAACGCCGCGAGCAGCTTCGCGATGGCGACACCAATGTTCGCACCCAACGCCGCCTTGACGGCTGCACCCTGATGTTCGGCTTGACGCACCTCCCCCATGTTGTTCGTGGTCGTACTGTCGCCTGCGGGATCGCGCGATTCGCTCATTGCCTTCCATTCTCGAATGTGTAACGGATAACATCATCCATTCAAGCACGAATACTGGCCGAGAAGCCGTGTGCGCCCGTGTTTCGGGACGTGCGTGTAACCTTCACTAGGTATTTGTCACTTTCCCAAAAAAAGGGGTATTCAATGGTATACTCGCATAACGCGCCGTTCCGCGCCGACGTGGTCGGCTCCTATCTCCGCCCGGCCGAGCTCAAGGCCGCGCGTGAGGATTTCGCCGCCGGCAAAATCGATGCCGCAGCGCTCAAGGCGGTCGAGGACAAGGCGATCGCCGAACTCGTCGCCAAGCAGAAGGCCGCCGGCCTGCATGTGATCACCGACGGCGAATTCCGCCGCGGCTGGTGGCATTTCGACTTCATGTGGGGCTTCAACGGCGTGGACCATGCCGCCGCAGCCCACCGCGTCGCCTTCCACGACGAGGTGACCCCGGCCGACACCGCCACCGTGACCGGAAGGATCTCCGGCGAGAACCATCCGTTCGTCGAACATTTCAAGTTCGTCAAGCAGTTCGAGGACGAGAACACCGTGGCCCGCCAGACCATGCCCTCCCCCGCGCAGACCCGCTTCGTGCTCACCGGCAACGCGGCCGCCTACCCGTATGACGAGTTCTACAAGAACGACGACGAGCTGACCGCCGACATCGTCGCCGCCTACCGCCAGGTCATCGCCGACCTGTATGCCGCCGGCTGCCGCAACGTGCAGTTCGACGACTGCACCTGGACCCGCCTGTGCGATGCGAGCGTACGCGAACGTCTCGGCTGGAGCGACGAGGACGCGCTACGCCTGCAGCAGGAGAACCTCGACGTCATCAACGCCGTGATCGCCGACCAGCCGGACGACCTGGTCATCAACACCCACGTGTGCCGCGGCAACTTCCACTCCACCTGGCTTTCCTCCGGAGGCTACGCGCCGGTCGCGGCCAAACTGTTCGGCGAGGAGAACGTGGACGCCTACTACCTCGAGTTCGACGACGACCGTTCCGGCGATTTCGCGCCGCTCGCCGAAGTCTCCGGCGACAAGAAGGTCGTGCTCGGCCTGATCACCTCCAAGAAGCCCGACCTTGAGGATCCGGACACCATCAAGGCCCGCATCCAGGAAGCCGCCCAGTACATTCCGCTCGACCGCCTGTGCCTGTCCACCCAGTGCGGCTTCGCCTCCACCCAGGAAGGCAACAAGCTCACCGAAGACCAGCAGTGGGCCAAGATCGCACTCGTCCAATCCATCGCCAAGGACGTGTGGGGCGAGTAAACACAGCACGCCATCCACAATCAGCTATAAGGAAGGGCTATCCGTCTTGTTCGGCGGATAGCCCTTTGTTTGTTTGCCGGCGTTTTTAACGGGCAGGTCAGCCCTTCACAGCCTCATCGATGCAACGAATCGCGTTCAACGTACGCGGATAGCCGATATACGGCATGCACTGCGAGACCACCGCGATTAGAAACGCCTTCTCATTGCCAACGACCATATTCGCCTTGGCATGCGCCGTAAGCTGCGGTTCGCAACCACCCTGCGCGGCCAGGAAACACAACGTGACCATTTCGCGCTCGCGGGTGTCGAGTCCGCCGCGAGTGTAGTAGTCGCCGAAGCAGTTGTCGGCCAGCCACTTGTTGATGTGCCGGGTCTCCTCCGGTCCGGATTGCGCGAATCCGCGCATGTTCTCGCCGAAGATCTCGACCTGCTTGTCCTCTCCGGCCTGCGCGCGGGTCTCCGACGTGGTCGTGCCCTGCGGCTCCAGCGGCAGATGCACGTTCGCGGCTCCAAGGAAAACGTTGAGCTTCTTCAGGAACGGCAGGGTTCTCCCGAATCCGCAGTATGCGGTGGCTTGGTAGATCATCTCCTTGATGGCCACGGACGTCAGTCCTGTCTCGTAGGCGACCGGCAGCATCATTTCGAACGCGTCGAGACCCTGGCAGCCGACCAGAGCCGCGAGGATCGCCAGGGAGCGGGTCTGGTCGTCCAGATCGGGATGGTTCGCGCCCGGCTCGTTCACCACTTCCCCGTAAGCGAAGTCGGAAAACAGCTTGACATATTCCGGATCGGTCTGCGACAGCGTCCTGTCGTTGTTCCAGAACGCGTTCATCTTCCTATGCAGTTCCTCGAACATGGCTTCCTTTCCATTCGATGTCTTCGCGCCATATGCCGCGTTCATTCTATCGTCGGAAATGTTGCGTGCGGATAGCGGCCATCGTCGTCTGAATGTTCAGCGTGCGATCGCGCCCTTACCGGGCTGTTTCTTGACGTTTTCGATGACGTCTTTGTTTTCCTCGAGAATTCGGTTGGCCTCATCCTCGTGTCCTTCGGCGATGGCGCGCCAATAGAGCGATTTGAGCGACACGTACGCCTGCTGGATGCGCAGGGCCTCGGCTTTCGCGGCCAGACGCAGCGATTGCGCGTCGAGCAGTTCAATCTGCCGTCGGGCGCCTTCCGGACCGTCGAAACGGTTCTTCAGGTATTCGCGCATCGATTCAAGCGGCATGCCCGTCGCCGCCAGGCATGCGATGGTGGTCAGCGATTCGATGTCCTTGTCCGAATAGACTCGGTGGCCTGAACTCGGATCGCGGGCGATCGGATCGATGATGCCGATCTGCTCGTAATAACGCAACGTCGATTCGGGCAGTCCGGAAATCATGGACGCCTCACGGATCGAATGCCAGGTGGTCGTCGTATTGCTCATACCCCGCACTCTAAAAACTTAAAGTGCTCGAAGTCCATATTCCGGCGTGTCGTATTGGTCCGACGTCAAACGGCATTGAGCGGGCAATGGAAGAGCCGGTATCCGAAAAGTGGATCTGTCGCACGACTCCATTTTCATGTCCTTTTCGGCAATCGTGCGGCTTTTTCGTCCGTCTGTATGGGAACCGACGGACGAAAAAGCCCACGCATGCTCAGGCGGCGGTGATCAGCTCCGAGGAATCCATGTCGAAATCGGCCATCGCGTAGGAGCGGATGGCGGGATCATCATACGTGTTCATGTAGTACGTGTTGGTCTTGGACGAATATCCGCTGGTGAACAGCGTGCGTTCGAACTGGCCGTTGCCCATCTTCGCCATGCCGTCAACCATCTGCACGGAACCAAGGGTGTGGAACAGGCGAGACACGTTGGCCGCCTCGCCTTCCTGCTGCGGATAATGCGTGTTGGCATAAGCCACACGCACGAAACGCGACGGGGAGCTCACATCGCCCGGAATGCCATGCATGCTCACACCCGCGCCCCAAGCGGACAGGGACGCCTTGCCCCACGTGGCCGGCTCGGCCATCTCGTTGCCGACGCACATGTAGTTGCGCAGATTCTCCATATGGAAGCCGAACGTCGGCTGATTGGTCAGCACGTCTACGTCGTCATGGTGCACATGCATGCCGTCCGCCATCTGTTCGACGACGATGCTGCGCTCGCTGTCGCCGATGATCCAATGCAGCAGCGACTCCTGCTGGCCGGGCACGATCTGGGAGACGAGGGTCACGTTCTTCAACGCCTCCTCGACTTCGTCGACGGAATCGAAATTGCGTGCCACCCACAGCGGGAATTCGAAGGTCGCGACGTTGTCGGTGCCTTCGACCGGCTCATGCACGAACTCCGCGTAGCCGGGGAAATTCAATCCCGCGATGGCCAGACCATGCTCGTTGGCGCAGTCGAAATACATCGGACGGTCGGCCATGACCACGCCCACGCCGATCACCGCGTTCGGCGTGGCTTTGCCGCTCGCGCCGAACACGTTGTCGTAGTGGTAGCCGCGTGGAGTGGCCAGGATGCTTTCGCCGTATGAGAAGCTCCAGTCGAGGTTGCGGCCGAAATACATGTTTCCCTCTTCGTCGGAGAAACGAACGCCAGTGCACATGATGGACTTCCTTCCTTTGTTTGATTGACCCGGTGCGTTCATCATACGCATGGACGGCTGGACGAGCCACGGCTTCAGCCGACGGATAAACATGAAGGGTGGCCAAAAATGCCAAGAGTCGTTGAAAATGAAAAAATCCCCTTGTTTCCAAGGGGATTTTTCGAATGGCTCCTGCGACTGGGCTTGAACCAGTGACCGTCCGATTAACAGTCGGATGCTCTGCCAACTGAGCTACGCAGGAATGCGCTGTGCACAAGACATGAATCATACGCGGTAAAACGCAAAATGCAAATCCCGCGCGTGTCTCCCCTGCTGCGGCGGGACTACCGTCACATGCTGATCTTCGTCAACGGCATGGCGGAATCGATTGCGAAATCCGGTTCGGACGGTTTCACGCCGCTCTCCACCAGGTTCACGCCCAGCATGGCCACCATCGCGCCATTATCGGTGCACAGTTTGATTTGCGGGATACGCACTTCGACGCCATGCTTGGCTCCGACCTCCAACAGTTTGGCGCGCAGTTGGGAGTTCGCGGAGAAGCCGCCGCCAACGATCAGGGTCTTCGAACCGTACTGCTCGCAACCGCGCATCGCCTTCTTGGCGAGCACCGTCGCGACGGAATCGGCCAGCGACGCGCACACGTCGTCGATGGGAATCTCATTGCCTTCCGCCTGCTGCTGCTCGATCCAACGCGCCACGGCCGTCTTCACGCCGGAGAAACTGAAATCGTACGGATGCTGCTGCCCCGCCTTGCCTTGTGTAAGGCCCTGAGGCACTTTGATGGCATGTGGGTTGCCCAGCTGCGCGTGACGGTCGATGTGCGGGCCGCCGGGATACGGGAAACCAAGCAGACGCGCCACCTTGTCGAAGCATTCGCCGGCAGCGTCGTCGAGCGTGGTGCCGACCACGTCGATATGCCGCGCCACGTCTTCGACATGCAGCAGCGAAGTGTGCCCGCCCGACACAATCAACGCAAGCGTGTCCTTGGGGAACGGTCCGAACTGCAGTTGCGTCACCGCGATATGTCCGATGACGTGGTTGATGCCGTAGATCGGCTTGTTCGCGGCCCATGCCAACGATTTCGCGCCGGACACGCCGACCGCGAGACAGCCGGCGAGGCCGGGTCCCGCGGATACGGCGATCGCGTCGACGTCGGACAGCGTCATGTTCGCGTCGGCCAGAGCTTTGGAGACGCATGGCACGAACGCTTCGGCGTGCGCGCGAGAGGCGATTTCGGGAATCACGCCGCCGTAGCGGGCGTGCTCGTCCATGGAGGACGCGACCACGTTGGAAATGAGGGTGCGTCCCTGCACCACGGCCGCCGCCGTTTCGTCACAGGTCGATTCGATGCCGAGTACGATTGGTTCGCTCATTGCTGCTCCGTTGTGTGTGTTGCTGAAGTGTGCTCTGTATCCGCTGTTGCGCTGAAGCCGACGACGCGCGGCTCCAAGTCGAGGCTCATGGTGTACGCGTCGATGCCTTCTGGCTGGTAGTAGCGTTTGCGCAATCCCATCCGCGTGAAGCCGAACCTTTCGTACAACGCCAATGCCGGCACGTTGTCGACTCGGACTTCCAGAAGCATGCGTTTGGCGCCCTGCCGACGCGCCGAGACGATCAGTGTTTCGAGAAGCGCCGCCGCTATCCCCTGCCGTTGGTATGGTCTGCCGACGCCGATCGTCATGATCTCCGCGTCGTCGCCGTCGTACCAGTAGCCTGCGTAGCCTCGGACGACGGGATCCGCCGTCTGTACGGCATCGCCTTCAATGTCGAGCAGATACGTGCGTGCCGGAGCGTGGAATTCCTGCCGTACGGACTGTTCGCTCCACGCGCCGCGGCCGAACAGGTCCTTTTCCAATGCGGCGATCTGTCCGACGGCGGTGTCTTCCGGAATCTGGGAATGGTCGACAATCATGGGCGTGCCGTCACTCCGTTCGTTCGGCGCCGGCATGGTTGAGCACATGCTTGAGCGGGTTGGGCACTGACACGTCCGGACGACGCAGATATAACGGTTCGACGGGGGTCGGTTCTGCCAACGCCTGTTCGCTGGTGGTGAAGGCCGCGAATCGCGCCAATCCTTCCGCGCCTTCGTCGAGCAGAGCATGGTCGTCGACTTCGCCGAGGGAGGCAATCGCATTCCACGACTGCGCGTATTTGACCGCACCATGGCCGATGACGTCGACGACGTACGGCTTGCCCGTGTCGGCGAGCTTCGTAAGAACGTCATTGACGCGCATCGTGATGGAATCCGGATAGTCGATGTCCATGTCGATCAACGTTATGGGCGATTGTCCGACGCCGTCCGCAACGGTGCTGCCGTCATACAGCGCGAAATACAGTTGCCGGCGACGCGCGTCGTTGACGGCAAGCGTCAGATGGCGGCGATCGTCCGTAGCTTGAGTATGTGCCAGGCATTGCGGCGCGAGCACGTCCTGTCCGACCAGTTGCGCGCCTGTGGCGAAGGCCAATGCCTTGGCCGCGACGATGCCGGCGCGCAGGCCGGTGAATGGCGCCGGTCCAACGCCGACGACGATGCGGGTGATGTCCGACGCCTGCAGTCCGGCCTGTTCGACGGCTTGCGCGATGTTCACCTGCAGTTTCTCGACATGGGTGCGCGAATCCGTTTCGACGATGGGTTCATGTCCGACCACGCCTACGGTCGAACCATATGAGGTGTCAATCACCAGTGTCTGCATATGCTTGAAAACTCCTTGTGCCAAACTGCCAACCACTGTACAACCGGCGCTGGAAGCCACGGCATGCGGTGCGGTCGGCCACGTCGGATGCGTCTTAGACAGGGTCAGCGTTTTCCCGCGGTGAAATCGAACGAATCCCAGGCAGCGCCCACCGGCACCAACGTCACCGTGCGTGCGCCCGCGCTGGTCAGCTCGCCGTCCGCGGTCACGGCGGGCGCGTCAAGCGGACGGTCGATGTGGATTTCAAGCCGTTCCGGAGCCAATGCGGCGGCCATCTGCTCGCCCCATTCCATCAGGATGATGGTATGCTCGCCCGGATCCTCCAATTCCTCGTCCAAGCCGAGCGATTCCAATTCGTCCAATAGCCGTCCGACCGTGTCCTGTCCGGGCGCGTAGGCGTTGCCGCCGAGCCTGTAGGCGTCGACGTGCACCAGATGCGCCGGCGAACCGTCCGCGAACCGTCCCTCAAGCTCGCGTGCGATGGTGAAGGTCGGCGAGACGATGGGCTCTCCGATGCCAAGTCCCGCGCCGAACCCTTGCGCGAACGTGGTCTTGCCGGCGCCAAGCGGACCGGACAGCAACAGCACGTCGCCTCCACGGGCAAGCTTCGCCAAACGCTCCCCCAACGCCTGCATGTCCTCGCCGGTGGCGGCTGTGATGGTAATGGTGTTGCTCATGCGGCACGTCCTTTGCGGCTGATCAGTTCGATGGACCGTTCCAAAGCATAGACCGGGTCCGAGCCATTGGTTTTGCTTTGCTCGTCGGCCCATGCGAGCATCTGGATGCATGCGCTCATGCCGCTTGACGTCCATCCGGATAGTTGCCGGGTCGCGTTCTTCAACACCCAGGGGTTCGTTTTCGCCTCGGCCGTGGAAATGGTGCCCGCACGCACCGCCGACGCCTTCGCCATCGTCCGCAGCTTCATGGCCAGCGCGCCGATAAGCGCGATCGGAGCGGTGCCCTGTTCCACGGACGATCGCATGGCGATGATCGCGTCCGCCGTACGCCCCGACAACGCGAGGTCGGCGACACGGAAGCCATCCACCTGCGGATTGGAGGTGAGATATTGGTTGACGCGGTCGAGCGTCATGGGATTGTCGTCGAAATCGAAGCATAACTGGCCGACCATGGCCGCAAGCTCGCCGGTCCTATCCCCCAACACGGCCACGAGTTGCTGCGCGGCCATCGGCTCGACGCGGCGTTTGCGCCGTTCGAAGCATTGCATGACGAAGTTGAGTTTGGCCTCGGGCTTCTTCAGGTCGGCGACAGCGTCCTTGTACGCTCCGGCCTTGGTGAGCTGCTCCACCAGACGTTTGCCCTTCACACCGCCCTCATGCTGGCAGATGACGATGCACGCGTCCGCCGGCTCCTTGCACGCCTGTCTGCAGTAAGAGACCATGGCGTCGCCCAGTTTTTCGTCCGCGTTCTGCAGGTTGGTGACGATGACGATGGCGCGATCCGCAAGCAATGATGGGCTTACCGCCTCGTCGAAGGCGTAATGATCGGCGTTTGCCGCGTCGAGTTCGATGGTTTCCGCGTCGGGATACCGGCGTTGCGCCTCGTGTTTGAGGTCGCGCACCGTCTGGTCGTTCAGGTACGAGTCGCCTCCGTACACGAGGTGGAAGGGCGTGGTGGCTGCGGATGGTTTCGGCATACCATTCAATCTCGCCGTATCGGTGGACAAAACCGGCATGGCCTATTCCTCCCATTGCAGTTCGCGCAATGCCTTCCGAGTACGTTCCATCCACATGCGCAGCCGTTCCACAGGGTTGGCTATCAGACGTTTTCCGGGCAGATCGGGTTCCTGGACCATCATGCGTCCGAACAGCCGGTGCGTCATGATCGCGGCGGCCGCGCAGGCGGCTTCCACCACGCAGACGAGGACCGCTCCCCCGACGCCTCCGGCCCACGGTATCGTGGCCTGGCTGCCGGAACCCAGTTCAAGGGCGGTCAGTTCCATGACCGCGGTGCCCCAGGAGGCCGCACGGGCCAGTTGCAGGCCGAGCCACGGAATCAGCCATGAGACGGCAAGACTGGCCAGGCCGGCCAATGTGGCGAAACCCACGAACGGCGCCACCATCAGATTCGCCGGTATGGAGAACACCGGCAGTTCCGGTTCGATGAGCACCTGGATCGGCAGGGTGAACACTTGCGCCGCTATGGTCATGGACAGAGCCTCGGCCACGAACCGTGGCAGGACCGGTTCCATCCATGCGTTGAGGGTGTCGGCGAACAGCACGATGCCGAGCACCGCGGCGCAGGACAGGGCGAATCCGAAGCTTTGCGACATGTGCGGGCATGCCATCAGCATAGCCAATGTGGTCCAGCTCAACGACGCCATCGCCTGGCCTCGTCTGCCGATGAACAGGCATGCCGCGCCGGACAATCCCATCAAAAGCGCGCGGGATACCGAATCCGACGGAAACACGCATGCCGACAGCATGATGTACGACATGGCGACCAGCAGTGCGGTGAATCGTCGCGGCAGAAGGAAGAACGAGCAGACGGAACGCACCAATGCGGCGGTCACGGCCAGATGGCCGCCGCTGACCGCCATGAGATGCACGATTCCGGACCTTTGGAACGCGTCCTCCACCTGTGCGGCGTATGTGGAATCGATGTCGGCGCCATCGCCTTCGGCCGGCACGTAGTCCTGTCCGAGAACACCCAATGTCAGTCCGGGGACGAGCACTTTCCCTTGGTCGGAAAGACGTGCGGTTTGGACGAAGAACGCCTCCTGCATCATGCCGATGGCGCGCATCGGCAGGTTTGGCGGCCTGACGTGTTCGACTGTCGTGACGTCGGTCAGCCACAACGGCATGGCACCGTATCGCGCTTCGGAGATGCGACCCGCGATCTTGTAGGTGCCGTCCTGTTTGAGTTTGCCGCATTCAGGCCAGTCCGCGTATATACGCGCTCGTGCCGAACTGGTTTGCCGTACGCCGTCGATGGTGACCGATGTGATGCGCGCGTCGGCACGGCAGTCGTTCGACCGTCTGTCGGAGATGACGGTCGGCGAGGTGGCGCGCGCCGTGACGACGACGGAAGCGTCGCCTTCCGCGGCCGCCCGAGAAGCCGGGTCGCGCCATTGCAGCAAATCATAGGTCAACGCGCTTGCCGCGCAAACCATCGCAGCGATCACGCAGACCGTGACGCTCGCATGCCAGAGCGTTATCCGTCGTCGAACGGACGCCGGCAATCGTGGGAAGGGCAGTCCCGCCAGGACCGCCAGCGGTATCATGCAGGTGAGAACGGCCGGCAAAGCGCCGAGCATGCCGTCATGCGACATGCAATATGCGAAGCCGGCGTGCGCGGCCAGACTGGCCGCCCAACCGCATATTGCGGCCGGCAGCAGTCTCCAGTCTCGGCTCCCGCGCTCCCTGGTCAGCCAATCGCGTGTGCCCGTCATCTCACGCACACTTGGTCACGGAACTTCGCCAGAGTCTTCGAACCGATGCCCTTGACTTCCAGAAGCTGGTCGACGTTGTCGAACCGTCCTATCTGCGTTCGATAGTCGAGGATGCGCTGCGCGGTGACCGGTCCGACGCCTTTGAGGGTCTGCAATTCGCCTAGGTCTGCGGTGTTGAGGTCAAGCTGGTTCGATTGCTGCGCTCCATCTTGCCCGTCATGGCTGTCCGGTGTGGACGCGTCCTGCGTCGGCCCGTTTTCTTGCGGTGCCGGCGTTTGTTCCGTTTGCGGGGCCTGTTGCGGCTGCTGTTGGGCCTGTGAGCGTATCTGCGACCGCGAATGCTGCAGTTCGCTGTAGTGGATCGTCTGTTGGACGAGCATGGTCAGGCTCGCGCACAGCGCGCACGACAAAGTGAGGATCGCCATGAGCGCGTGGAACGGGCGGAACGCCAATCGTGGCCTGTCGCGTTTCGGCCGCTCCCCCTCGTCGGGTTTGTCCGTCGGCCGGACGCCGGCGAGCTCCGCCAAGGTCGATTTCGCGTCATGCGTCTTCCGCTGCGGCATCGGTCGTGCGGGTTCGTGTGATGCGGACGGTTCGTCCGATTGCGCCTCCATGGCCGTAAGGCTGTTGGGTCGGGACGGTTTTTCGGGCATGCCCAATCCCCGCAGCCGCTTCGTGGCGGCCGGCATGCCAGTGCCGCCGTCCGCCGTGTGGATGGCACGGATGGGGTGAGTGCCGCGAAATGCAAATATGCCCATGCATCCAACATTGGAGGATGCATGGGCATACTGTCCAGCCGAAACGGCTCCTGTGGTCGGAGAACGCGGGTTATCCACATTCCTGGCGTGTCGCCATGGTGCGGAAGAACCCGCGTCCTCTTATGCGGGCCGTCTCGACAGAAGATCATTCCGCGGGAACGATGGAGACGATCTTCGGAGCCTTGACGATGACCTTGCGTGGCTCCTTGCCGCCCAGTCGGTCGGCGACGGCTTCGAGCGCCATCTTCTCCAGCTCCTTCGGATCGATGTCCGGGGAGACCTCGAGCTTGGCGCGCACCTTGCCCTTGATCTGCACGACCGCGGTGACGGAATCCTGTCCGACGTAACGTTCGTCGGCCTTCGGCCAGTCGGCGTGCGCCAGGGATTCGGTGTGGCCGAGCTTGCTCCACAGTTCCTCGCAGATGTGCGGGGCGATCGGAGAGAGCATCAGGATCAGCGGTTCGACGGCGGCGCGCGGCACGGCGTCGAGGCTGGTCAGATGGTTGTTGAGCACGATGAGCTTGGCGATGGCCGTGTTCGGACGCATGGCCTCCATCTCGACGGTCACGTCGGCGATCGTGTTGTTAAGCAGCTTCAGCGTCTTCGTGTCAAGCTCGCCGTCGGTGACGCGCACCTCGCCGGTGGTCTCGTCGATGACGTTACGCCACAGGCGCTGCAGGAAACGCATGGAGCCGACCACGTTGCGGGTGTTCCATGGACGGGATTCGGCCAGCGGGCCCATGCCCATCTCGTACAGGCGGAAGGTGTCCGCGCCGTAGTTCTCATACATGTCGTCAGGCGTGATGATGTTCTTCAGGCTCTTGCCCATCTTGCCGAACTCGCGGTTGGCATGCTGGCCGTTCCATGTGAACGTCGGCTCGCCGTTGGCGTCGGCGGGACCTTCCACCACTTCGGCGGCCGGCACGTACTGGCCGCGGTCGTCGGTGTAGGCGTATGCCTGGATCATGCCCTGGTTGAACAGCTTGTGGAACGGTTCCATGGAGTCGACGTAGCCGAGGTCGAACAGCACCTTGTGCCAGAAGCGGGAGTACAGCAGGTGCAGCACGGCGTGTTCGACGCCGCCGATGTACAGGTCCACGCCGCCGGACTTGCCGGCGGTCTTGTTGTGGTCCGGACCCATCCAGTAGTCGAACTCGTCCTTCTCCACCATGTGCTTGGTGTCGGTCGGGTCGAGGTAACGCATGTAGTACCAGCAGGAGCCGGCCCAGTTCGGCATGGTGTTGGTGTCGCGGTAGTAGGTCTTCTTGCCGTCGCCCAGGTCGAGCTCGACCTTGACCCAGTCCTCGTTGCGGCTCAGCGGAGCCTCCGGGTCGGATTCGGCGTCCTCCGGGTCGAAGGTCTTCGGGCTGTAGTCCGGCACGTCCGGCAGGTTGATCGGCAGCTGCTCGTCGGGAAGCAGGTGCGGGGTGCCGTCCTCGCCGTAGACGATCGGGAACGGCTCGCCCCAGTAGCGCTGGCGGCTGAACAGCCAGTCGCGCAGACGGTAGCTGACGGTGCCCTTGCCGACGCCGGCGGATTCGAGCCAGGCGTTGACCTTGTCGATGGCCTCGTCCACGCGCAGGCCGTCGAGGCTTAGGGAATCGCCCTTGGCCTTGGTCGCGTCGATGGAGGAGTTGATGACGATGCCGTCATGGGAGACGAACGGCGCCTTGCCCTCATAGTTGGCGAGGTCGTCGCCGGATTCCGGCAGCGGCTTGACGGTGTAGATGACCGGCAGGCCGAACTTGACGGCGAAATCGTAATCGCGCTGGTCGCCGCCCGGCACTGCCATGATCGCGCCGGTGCCGTAGTCCATGAGCACGTAGTCGGCGGTGAACAGCGGCAGCTTAGCGCCGGTGATCGGGTTGATGGCGTACAGGCCGGTGAACAGGCCGGTCTTCTCGCCCGCCTCGTCCACGCGGTCCTTGGCGGTCTTGGCTTCGGCGGCCAGACGGTACGCCTTCACGGCCTCGACCGGGGTGGCGTAGCCGCCCTTCCAATCCTCGGGGGTTTCCGCCGGCCATTCTTCCGGAACGTTCTCAAGCAGGTGGTGTTCCGGGGAGACGACTGCGAAGGTGGTGCCGAAGAGGGTGTCGGGACGGGTGGTGTAGATCTCCATGTCCTTGACGCCGTTCGGGGTCTCGACGTCGAAATGCACGGAAGCGCCGTGGGATTCGCCGATCCAGTTGCGCTGCATGAGCTTGACCTTCTCAGGCCAGTCGATGGTGTCGAGGTCTTCGATCAGACGGTGGCCGTATGCGGTGATGCGCATGGACCACTGGCGCAGTTCGCGTTGGAACACCGGGAAGTTGCCGCGTTCGGACTTGCCTTCGGCGGTGACCTCCTCGTTGGCGAGCACGGTGCCCAGGCCCGGGCACCAGTTGACCGGGGACTTGGAGATGTAGGCCAGACGGAAGTCGTTGAGCACGTCGGCCTGCTCGGCTTCGCTCAGGTCGGCCCAGGCCTTGCCTTCGAAGCCCGGGATGACGCGCTTGCCGGATTCGAACTGTTCGACGAGCGTGCTGATCGGGCGGGCGCTGCCCTTGGAGCCGGACGGGTTGGTGGCGTCCTCGTCGTACCAAGCGTCGTAGATGCGGGAGAAGATCCACTGGGTCCAACGCACGTAGCCGGGGTCGATGGTGGCGAAGGAACGACGGTTGTCGAAGCTCAGGCCCATGCGGTGCAGCTGGCGGCGCATGTTGGCGATGTTCTGTTCGGTGGTGATGCGCGGATGCTGGCCGGTCTGCACGGCGTACTGCTCGGCCGGCAGGCCGAAGGCGTCGTAGCCCATGGCGTGCAGCACGTTCTCACCCTTCATGCGGTGGTAGCGGCTGACCACGTCGGTGGCGAGGTAGCCCAGCGGGTGGCCGACGTGCAGGCCCTTGCCGGACGGGTACGGGAACATGTCCATCGCGAAGTAGGACGGGCGGCCTTCTGCGTTATGGCCCTTGCCGTCCTTCAGGTCGCCGTTGACGTTGGCGGCCCAGAAGGTGCCTTCGTCATCCCAGATCTTCTGCCATTTCTCTTCGATGCCCTGCGCCAGCTTCGCGTTGTAGCGGAACGACGGTTCGGCGGATTCGTTCGGTTGCGCCTGCGCGCTTTTCTCAGTGTCACTCATAGTGCATGAAATTAGCCGCGCAACTGGACACTTCGCAAGGAATCAACCACTATTCAGGCACGTGCGCCGCCGTTATTTTTCCGATGCCGCGGACGCGCCGGAGGACGGGGCCTTGGCCGTTGCCTTCGGCGGATTCATGGACGCGTCGGGCGTGTATCCGATCGACTTGCCCATGTCGGCCGCGGCTTTCTGCCACGAGCCGTCCTTGACCATGGCGCGCAATGCGGCGTCGATTTGCCCGACCAGCTCGTCCTGTCCTGATTTGACGGCGATGCCGTAGGACCAGGTGGTGTCGGGAACGTCGACGATCTTCAGATGGTCGCCTGTGTTGTTCGACGCCAGTCCGGCCGAGATCGCGTCGTCGGCGGCGACGGCGTCGGCCTCGCCGATCATCAGCGCCGTCATGCATTGCGGATACGTGTCGCGTTCCGCCACCGTCGTGCGGGTGTTTTTCGTGCGGTTGCGGATGTTGTCGTCCGCCGCGCTTCCAGCGACCGCGCATACGGTTTTATCGGACAGGCTGTCGGTCCCGGTGATTTCGGATGCGCTGTCGGAGCGGATGAGCAGCGCCTCCCGGACCGTCAGATATGGTCCGGCGACGTCGGCCTCACCATCGTGGGTCGCGTCCATGGAGAAGGAATCCACGACCATGTCCACCGTGCCGTCGGTGAGCGCGGAGGCTCGCATGGCCGGGGACAGCTGTTTGAACACGATCTGCTTTTCCGCGTATCCGAGGGTTTTCGCCACGTATTTGGCCACGTCGATGTCGAAACCGGAGTATTCGCCTCCATGCAGGTATCCAAGCCCCGGCTGGTCGGCGGCCACTCCTATCGCGATCGTCGGCCCCTGCGCCGCGCCTTCGGTCACCACGGAAACCGATGTGCCGCACGCGCCGGCGCCGGCCGCAAGTAATGCCGCGCATGCCGCCGCGGCCACGTATCGCACTTTTCCCATCATGGACGTCACTTGAACATGCGCGACCGGGTGAGGAACCAGGTGACGATCGCCGAAAGGACCAGTGAGATGCCGATGATCACCGCGAAGCCCCATGGCTTGTCCGTGAGGGGCATGCCGAGCATGCCTTCCTGGAAGTTCATGCCGTACATGGAGAAGATCAGGGTCGGAATCGACAGGGTGATGGAGATGATGGTGAAGATGCGCATCACGTTGTTCAGGTTGTTCGACACGATCGATGCGAACGCGTCGGTCATGTTGGCGAGAACGCCGCTGTAGATGTTGGCCATCTCGATTGCCTGCTTGTTTTCCGTGATGACGTCGTCGAGCAGGTCCTCGTCCTCCGGATACTGCTTGAGCCTCGGCAGCGTGGTCAGCTTCTCCATGACGATTTCGTTCGATTTGAGAGATGTGGTGAAGTAGACCAATGTCTTGCTCAGTTCCAGCAGCATGAGGATCTCTCGGTTTTGCATGGAGTGGCGCAGCTTCAGTTCGAGCTTGTCGCTTTCGCGGTCGATGATGCGCAGGTAACGCAGGTACATGGTGGCGTTGCGGTACAGGATCTGCAGGATGAACCGGGTCTTCATGTATGTGTTGAAGCCGCGGATGGTGCCTTCCATGAACGGGTGCAGCACGGGCGTGTCCTGCATGCAGACGGTGATGATGGCGGACTGGGTGATGATGATCGACAACGGGATGGTCTCGTACCAGTCGCGGCCGCCGCGTTCCTCCACGGTAGGAATGTCCACGATGATCATCGTGTAGTCGTCCTCGACGTCGACGCGCGAGCGTTCCTCGTCATCCAGAGGGGCGCGCAGGTCGGCCAGGTCGATGCCGGTTTCCATGGACACGTTGGCGAGCTCCACGTCGGTGGGCGCCGAGAGACATAACCAGGAGCCGTTCTCCGGTTTTTGGATTTGCTCCACCTGGCCGTTAATCGTTCTGAACATTCTCAACATGTCTCTCACCCGCCTTTCGCGCTTTCCAACGTTCTATCGCTGTACGGAAGCCCGATCCGCATGCGGAACGATCGCCGGATTCCCGGCTCGCCGCATGGTCGGGCAAACAACCTCATTAAGGATAGTCCCACCGTGAGAATTTGCCGTACGGACGGCGGTGATTTCATCAAGAGTTCACTTTGGATGATGTTTTCGGCGCCGTGTATTGGATGCTTATTGGATGATCGGCTTCCACAGCGGCATGCCGGGCGCACGCAACGATTCGGGACCGTTCTCCCAGTCGGCGAATGATGCGATGGCGGGGCCTTGGTTGAATTCCTCAAGCTTCCAAGTGGGATGGTCCGCGTTCCTGGGGTCGGTGTGCGGGGTCATGCGCGTCCAGAAGGCGTTGCGCATCGCGCCGACGTTGTTGAGATCGTCGGGGTCCATGTCGAGCAGCACCGCCACGGTGGCCACGATCCATGAGCCGTGGCCGACGAGAAGCAATGTGGTAGGCATTGTCTCGTCATGGTGTTTGGCGACGATGTCGCGCACGGCTTCCGCGCCGCGTCGGCCCGTATGGATGCGGCTTTCCACGCCATGCTTGGTTTCGCCTCCCGTGTGGGCGCGCCAGGAATGGTAGTCGTCGGCGTAATGCTCGCAGATCTCCTCGCGGGTCATGCCCTCCCATTCGCCGAAGCTGCGTTCGCGCAGACGCGGGTCGAGTTTCACGTCCAGCCCCATGAGGTCGGCGAAGGCGTGCGCGGTCTGCTGCGCGCGGAACAGATCCGACGAGACGACGAGCATGCGGCGGGCCGCGGCGGGCGCGTTGTTGATTTCGTCGACGTCGGCCAGATGGGCGTTGCCGTATGCGGGTTGCGCGAGCTGGTCGTTATGTTCGGCGAGATGCGCGACTTTCGCCCAATAGTAGGTTTTGGCGAGTTCGTACGCGCTTTGGTCCGCCTGCCACCGTCCGACGATGTCGAGGGGAATGTCGATTTGTCCTTGCAGCCGTCTGGCGAGATTGTATGCGGTGCGTCCGTGGCGCAGGAACAGTACTTCGTCGATCATGGTTCTCGCTTTCTTGGTTTTCGCATCCGATCAGCGGATTGCCCGGAAGCCGACGGGAAACGGTAAAGAAAAAGGCTTCCGAATCTCTCCGGAAGCCTTCCAATCGTGGAGCTAAGGGGATTCGAACCCCTGACCCTCTCCATGCCATGGAGATGCGCTACCAGCTGCGCCATAGCCCCAATGTCTGCTCTGCAAACCTTGTATAAGATACAACACAGAGCAGAATCATGCAATTCGCGGCGTGTCGGGCACGTGGTCGAGGAAAGCCCCGGCCGCATGCCTCATAGGCTATTTCGAAGTGTCCGTCCCATTGCCTGACGTGCCGGATGACGTGCCATTGGGATTCGAACCGTTCGGCGTCGGATTCTGGTTCGTGGATGTCGAACCATTCGGCGTGGTGGTCGTCCCCGCGCCCGACTGTCCCGAATTGTTGGTGCCTGACGTCGATCCGTCGGATGGCGTAGTGGAGTCCGTGGACGAATCCGTCTTGTTCGAATCGTCTCCGGTGTTGGTAGACGAGTCCGAGCCGTCGGTGGACGTTCCGGTGCCGCCGGTTGTGGAATCCGTCTTCTTCCCGGTGTCCTTGCCGTTGTTCCTGTCGGAGTTCGTGGTGGAATCCTTATCGGTGTCCGTCGTGCCGGACTGGTTCTGCATATTGTCCTGCGTGCCGTTGTTTCCGCTGCCGTAGGTGGAATCGCCGGCATTGTCATCCGATGGCGTCTGCTTGCTGTTGACCATGTCACGCACCACGGTATCGGTTCCATGTCCGCCCGTGAACGCGAGGATCAGTCCGGCGCTCACGGCCACGCCGATAAGCGCGCTGACGATCGCGATGACGATCGGCGCACGCTTGCCATGCAGCCAAGCGTCAAACGACGCCCGGCGTCCAGCATGCTGGATACTTCCGCCGGCATTGTCCGGAAGCATGTTCGATTCGCGTCCTCCGGCCTGCGCGGAGGAGATGACACGGCCTGACGTTGCGGGCATCGCCGCGGTCGTATCCCCGTCCACGGACGTCATGACCGTGGTCTCATCGGATTCCTCCGCGGACAGCGTCTTGGTCTGCTCGCCCTCGGATTCGGCGGGAGCGATCACCGTGGTGGCGTCATCGCCGCTCTTGCCGGCACCGTCCGTACCGTCCTTGTCGTTGGTCACGAACGGTACGGCGTTTTGCAGCTTCTCCCCCGACGCCTTGAGCACGTTCTTGTACACCTGCGTCGCAACGGCCGAGACGATGGAACCGGCGGCGACGCCAATCACCGATCCCGCGATGCCGATTTTTGCGGACAGCAGGAACGAGGTCACCGCGGCAAGCGCGCCCGCGAAAATCGATGAAAACGATATGCCCTTGAAAAAATTCTTCACAGAGCATGACGGTAGCCGATTACGCTTTGAAAAAACTTGCGATTCTGTGAAAAGCTTGGAAAAAACTTGGGAACGGGACGCTCGTCATCCCCCGTTTTCGTCAGCGGCTATAGCTGCGGATGCTCCCACTGCTCGGTGTCGGCGATCGCCGGACCATGGTTGTAGTCGACCAGACGCCACCGCAGCGCGCCCTGTAGTTCCAACGGCGCCAGCCGCACCCAATGCGCGTTGCGCATCGACAGAATGTCGGCGAAATCGCCATGCACTTCGCTCAATCCCAGCAGCGTCTGCAACGTCTGCGAGATCCAGGCGCCATGCGAGAACACGTACAGGTCGGTATCGGAGCCGGCCTTCGACGCCCAATCGTTCAACGCCTCGACGCCACGCCTGCCGACGTTCTGCTTCGGTTCTGCGCCATACTTGAGCTCGCCGCCGCGGAACTGGGCCCATGACAGATAATCCTCGGGGAACCGTTTGGCGAGCTCTTCGACGGCGATGCCTTCCCAATCGCCGAAGCTGCGTTCGCGCACGCGGACGTCGGGATGCACGTCGAGTCCGAGCGGGTCGGCGAACGCGTGGGCGGTGGCGGCCGCGCGTTTGAGATCGGAGCAGACGACCAGCTGGCATGCCGCTTCGGGATGACGGTCCACGTACAGTTCACGCAATGCGGACGCGGTCTGGCGTACCTGCCACATGCCCACTTCGTCGAGCGGAATGTCGATCTGTCCCTGCAGCCTGTGCTGCGCGTTGTATGCGGTGCGTCCGTGGCGCACCAGTGTGATGGAACGCACGTGTGGCGTCATGGTCTCATCATGGTCGAGTTCGACGTTTCTGGGCATGCCTCTCCCCTATCTGCCAGTTGTCTTTCCGATTTATTGCCTGTCTGCCGTCGTATTCGGATTGCTGGGACGGCGCATACCAAAACGTGCCTTCCGCATGATTTTCGGGAAGGCACGTTTCGATGATGGATGAAAAATCACGCTTCGCTGGAAGCCGTCGGCTTCTGCTCGTCCTCGGCGTGTTCGAGCTGCAGGTCGATGCTCGGGCAGTCCTTCCACAACCGTTCGAGACGGTAGTATTCGCGGGATTCCTGGTGCATGACGTGGATGACGAAATCACCGTAGTCGAGCAGCACCCACTGGCCTTCGGTCAGGCCTTCGCGGGAGCGTGGCTGGCGTTTGCCGGCCTTGAGGTACAGGTCCTTCTCGATTTCCTCGGCGACGGCGAGCACCTGGCGTTCGTTCGAGGCGCTGGCGATGAGCATCGCGTCGGTGATGGCCAATGGTTCGGTAACGTCGAACGCCACGATGTCGGTGGCCTTCATGCGGTCGGCCGCGGCTGCGGCGATGCGGATGGCGTCGATGGAATCTTGCAATGCAGGCATGTTCAGCGCTCCCATTCGGGCTTCCAGCCCTCTACTACGTGTTGCGTGTTTTCGGAATAGACCATGGAGTCGGACGGGACGTCGTGGCGGACCACGGAGCCGGCTCCGGTGGTGACGCCGTCGCCGACGGTGACGGGGGCGACGAACAGGTTGCCCGCGCCGACATGCACGTTCGATCCGATGGTGGTGTGGTGCTTGTGCACGCCGTCATAGTTGGCGGTGATGGTGCCGCCGCCGATGTTGGTGTGCTCGCCCAGGTCGGCGTCGCCGACATAGCTCAGGTGCGGCACCTTCGTGCCGTTGCCGATGTGCGCCTTCTTCATTTCCACGAACGCGCCGGCCTTGCTTCCCTCGCCGAGCTCGTTGCCCGGACGCAGATACGTCCACGGGCCGATGTTGGCGGCGCGGCCGATGTGCGTCTCCTGCACGCGGGAGCGTTCCACATGCGCTTCGGCGTCGATGGTGGCGCCGATCAGCGTGGTGTACGGGCCGACTTCGGCGGCTTCGCCGATCACCGTATGGCCTTGGAGGAAGCAGCCGGGCAGGATCACCGCGTCGCGTGCGATCTGCACGTCGTCCTCGATCCACGTGGTGTCCGGGTCGAGGATGGTGACGCCTTCGCGCATCCAATGCTCGCACACGCGCTTGTTGTGCGCCTTGGCGAGCGCGGCGAGCTGCACGCGGTCGTTGACGCCTTCCACGCTTAGCGGGTCGGGGGCGGCGAAAGCGCCGACGGCTCCATTGGCTTTGGCGGCTTCGAGCGCGTCGGTCAGGTAGAATTCGCCCTGCGCGTTGTTGGATTTGAGGTTGGCGATGGCTTCGGCGAGCAGTTTGGCGTCGAACACGTATACGGAGGTGTTCACTTCGCGTACGGCGAGTTCGCTGCTGTTGGCGTCCTTTTGTTCGACGATGCGCAGCACGTTGCCTTCGCTGTCGCGGATGATGCGGCCGTAGCCGGTCGGATCGTCGAGGATGGTGGTGAGCACGGTCGCGCCGTTGCCGCTTTTCTCGTGGAAGGCGAGCAGCTGGTCGAGCGTGTCAGTGTCGAGCAGCGGCATGTCGGATGCGGCGATCAGCACGGCGCCGTCCAGATCGTCCTTCTGCGTGAGCTGCGCCATCGCGCATTGCACGGCGCGGCCGGTTCCGGGGATGTCGTCCTGTTCGACGATGGTGACGTGCTCGTTGTAGGAGCGTGCGGCTTCGGCGACGCGTTCGGCCTGGTAGTGGACCACCACGGCGAGCGTATCGGGGTCAAGGGCCGCCACGGAGTCCATGACACGGTTCAGGAACGTTTTGCCGGCCAAGGTGTGCAGCACCTTCGGTTTGTTGGAACGCATGCGGGTGCCTTCGCCCGCGGCAAGGATGATTGCGGCGCTCAGTGCCATCTTTCGCCTTCCGTTTTGCTGGTTTTCGCGGGAAACGTCCATTCCAGACGGATTAGTGGAGGACGCTTCGGATTTCAACGCAACCGCGATTGTATAAATAGGGTTCGGACAATGCCACAGCCGTCGGAAACGCCTTACGACGCCTGCGAAACGGAGCGTGCGACGCATCCGTACGCTTCGACGAGTCCGGGCAGGTCGGCTTTGGCGTTCGCCGGACTGGTGGATGGCAGCTGCGTCATCGGCATGCCGTCCAATCCATGCGCCCGAAGCAGCGGAACGCAGAGCTTACGGTACAGTTGCGCGGCTTTCGCGCCAGTGGTGAAGACATGGGCGATTTTCGATCGCATGATTATCGGGGAAAGATCATTGGGCACCGCATTACGGATACTGGCATCGCTCGCTCCATCGATGTCGCACGACTCAATCACATCCCATAACGCCATATGGTGACGCAAAGCGAAATCCCTACGCAACCCCACAATCTGGTCCGGGTCCCGGCACTCGCGCAGACAACCATCATCATGGAAAACAGCCGCCATGACCGGCCAGAAACGATTGCGCGGATGACCATAATAAAACCGCATCTCACGCGACTTCGGACTTGGCACGGAACCCAACACCAACACGCGCGATCCGGCATCCCAAACCGGACCGAATCCATGTTCCACACGCATGGGCCACTCTCCTACCACCGCATCGAATACCGCGATGCGCCTTATTGTATTGCGCAATGTTGCGGCACGACAAACGGACGTGTATGTTGATTGCGGATACGACATGAGCAGCATATTCAAAGGAGAAAACATGCTCGAACCGACCACCGTCTATACGCCATCGCCAAACCGATACGACAGCATGACCTACAACCATGCCGGCGAAAGCGGCCTCAAACTGCCGGCCATATCCCTCGGCTTCTGGCACAACTTCGGCGACACCACCCCATACGACACCATGCGCCGCATCGTGTTCACCGCATTCGACAACGGCATCACCCACTTCGACCTGGCCAACAACTACGGCCCCGAACCCGGATCGGCCGAAAAAAACTGCGGACGACTCCTGCACGAATACTTCCACCACCACCGCGACGAACTCATCATCAGCACCAAAGCCGGCTACGAAATGTGGACCGGCCCCTACGGCGACCTCGGCAGCCGCAAATACCTGCTCGCCTCACTCGACCAAAGCCTCAAACGCCTCAACCTCGACTACGTGGACATCTTCTACCACCACCACATGGACCCATCCACACCACTCGAAGAGACCATGGGCGCGCTCGCCACGGCCGTGAGCAGCGGCAAGGCGCTGTATGTGGGCCTGTCCAATTATGATGGCCCCACACTCGAGAAGGCCACCGCCATTTTGGATGAGATGCATGTGCCGTTCATCATCAACCAGAACCGTTACAACATCTTCGACCGCACCGTGGAACGCAATGGGCTCAAGGAGACCGCGCACCGTCTTGGCAAGGGACTCATCACTTTCTCCCCGCTCGCCCAGGGACTGTTGACCAACCGGTATCTGAACGGTGTGCCGGCGGACAGCAGAATCGCGCATGACGGACGATTCCTGCAGCAGAGCGCGTTGACGCCGGAAAGGCTTCAGCAGATTCGCGACCTGAACGATCTGGCCGCCGAGCGTGGACAGACGCTCGCCGAAATGTCGCTGGCTTGGCTGCTGCACGACGGCATGGTGGCTTCGGTGCTGGTCGGAGCGTCCCGCCCACAGCAGCTGATCGACAACATCGGTGCGCTTAGAAACACTTCGTTCAGCGACGATGAGCTCCGGCGTATCGACAAGATTTCACTGTAGCCGGGCCGCCCCCGCGCGGCAGTCGCGCACGAGGAAGCCGGGCTCCGGACGGAACCGCAACAAATGAGCCGGGCGCGTACGACATCGATCGTACGCGCCCGGCTCATGGCTTATGCGGTCGTGGATCGCAGGCTCACTCCTGCGGGTAGGAGTCGTCGAAGAAGCGGCGCTCCAGATGCACGATGATGCGGAACACTTCGGCTTCCGGACCATCGATGGAGCAGTATTCGTTGACCAGGGAGATGAGGTCGCCGACCCACTTGCGGAAGTGCGCGCCTTCATGCAGGTCGACCCAGCCCTTGTGCGCCGGCACCTGCTGGATGACGTCGGCGTCGACGGTGCGCTTGGCCCATGCGAGGTACAGCCATTCCATGCAGCAGATCGCGGTGATCAATTCCGGCCAGCTCTTGTCGGACAGGCTGTCGAGGTATGCGCCGTACTCCTTGTTGGCCGGGGTCGGTTCGGTCGCGTCGTATTCCTCCTGGCTGACGTGATAGGCCTCGAGGAAGTGCTCGAAGTAGGTGGCCTCGTTGTCGGCGAACCACTGCGATTGCGCCGCGAGCATGTCCTTGGTCTCCTGACGTGGGGCGAGTTTGATGAGACGCGCCATCATGCCGTTGTTATAGAACTTGAAATCCTGAATCAGATACGCCTTGAGGATGGATTCCGGCAAGGTGTCGTCAAGCAGCTCGCTGACGAAACGCGAGTTGATGGCGTCGTACCAGTCCTCGGTGTTGAGCATGTACATGAGGTCGGCGACGGAGCCGGCTTCCGCGCCCAGCCAGGCGTAGTCTCCACTGGCGGGTTTCGTTGCTTCTGGAACGTGGTTGGTCATGATTTTCTCTTTTCTTGGATACGCCGGCGGACGGCCGGCATGTTTTCTGTGTTTGTTGTTGGATTGTGAGTTGCGTGGTTCAGGCCACGACGTCGGCCTTGCCTGATTCGAAGCGGTCGAGCACACCGGTTTTGGCGAGCGCCTTCTGTACGAACCACATGAGCGCTCCGCCGAATACGGCTCCGGAGATGACGCAGCAGACGGTGAACACAACGCCTTGCAGTGTCGACCAGCCGGCGGTGACGACCCACTCGTACAGGCCATTGGATAGGCCGGTCAACGCGCCGGCCAGGGTCACGGTGAGCAGGTTCCACTTGCGGTATGCGAAGACCGCGAAGCCGATTTCGGCGCCGAGTCCTTGGGCCATGCCGATCAGCAGTGCGTGCGCCACGCCGAATGGATTGCCCAGCAGCGTTTCGATGACCGCGGCGATGGTTTCGCCGAAGAAGGCCGCGCCGGGCTTGCGGATGATGATGGCCACGAGCGGGCCGGCGAACAGCCACATGAAATGGAAGAGTCCGCCCAGTCCCGGGGTGAGGCTGTCGAACAGGGCGGTCGGGACGGCGTAGATGAAGTCCCAGGCCCAGAAGATCACGCCGGATGCGACGGCAACGATCGCGGCCACGACGATGTCGACCACACGCCATTTGACGTTGGGTTTGCGAACTGCGGAAGACTGGTTTTCTTCAGTCATAAAGGTATGTGCCTTTCTCTTATGCAAAGGCACGGGAAGTAGAGAGACGTCCGTGCGCCGGCATTATCCGGTATACGTTCATACGGTTGAAGCGGTCGCTTCCTCTCAGCCATAATGGCCCCCGTGTCCGCAAGCGATATTACATGGTTCGGCGCGTTTCCAGGCTGGTATTCCACATGTCGGCCAAAAGTCTCGTGAAATGGAAAAATGGGTTCCGTGTTTTTCCGAAAGTCCTGGGCCTTCGGGAAAACACGGAACCCATCGATATGCGGGAAAGCCGCTGTCGGGATTGTATTTGTCCACTGTTGCTTTGATGTGGACGTTCTGTCCTTCGCGCACGAAGGCGGGAATGCCGACCGAACCGTCGTGGAAATCGCTCCAAGTGATTCCTTCGAATCTGAAACTAAGGGAATCATAATTCAATTGACATGCCATGAATACCGTCTGCGTCGGATCAGAGTCCATGCCTGTTGCGGCGTCCATCGTTCTCGGCTATGCGGGCGTCGGCGAGGCAAGCATCGAACTTATCCTCAAGACGGTCGAAGAGATTCTGATAGCTGTTGATACTCATAAACATGTAGGATGTCCTGTTCCGTTTGATGATGACGGGCGCACGGTCGCTTTGGGCAGCACCGCGGCGGTGCGTCCGTTGCTGAGCTCGCTGAGTGAACTACGTACCAACTCCATCTCCCTGATGGTATTTGACGGGCCACGACAGGACACCGGGCAGGTACGCGCTTCCGTGGATGCCATGTTCCAAAGTGATGGCGACTGACTTGCCGTGGCCGGACATGTTTCCGCGGATCAGTTTCCGAATGCACGCCTTGCCGCGGAACATGCCGAACATGTCCTCGCAGGAAGCGTATACCGGTCGCTCAATCGACATTCATGCAAACCGGCGATTCCGCCCACAGCGCCATGCGCAAGCGGAATACATCAGGCTTCCCTTTTCACCTTTCCCAGCCTCCTTGACAGTCTGGTAGCAGGCCGTTCCACGGCAAGATAGAACGCCTCCGCCACCAGAAGGCACAATGCAAACAAAACCACCGGGCGCAATAGACCCTGCACGGGAATGTACGGCACAATCCAGTCGCGGACGGGAAGATGGGTCAGATACAGGCTGAATGAAATGCGCCCCAGCCAACGGACAGGTAGCGTGGAAAGCAGGTCGGATACCACGTTGCAGGTAAGTGCGACCACCACCAATATCAGGCATCCGCACACGGCCAAAGGTTGGGCGACAATACCAGGCAGCAAACCGAAACCGCTTTGGCAAACCAAGACGATGCCACACAGGGCGAGCGGTACGGCAACGACGTCGCGCATCGTCTCGCGCCCGTTGTCCGTAAGCCGTTTCGCCAACGCGACGCCAAGCGCGAACATGGCCATGTGACGCAACGGCGGCCACTGCGTCCACTCCGACAACAGCACGCATGCGAGCGCAATGGGTGCCACGAATCGCATGTCGGTGGCGATGATGACGTATACGGGCAGGGCGAGGCTGAAAAGCAGTTCCCAGCACATGCTCCATGATGGCAGGTCGACCATTGCCAATGTGGAACCGTCCACTCTGGTGCCGGCGGTGGTCATTGAAAGCATGTCGAGTTGGGTGAGCAGATTGTGGAGCCAGACTGATGGCGAGGATGTGCTGAACGCGTTTGCGTATTCTTCCGCTTTCCACCCCATGTGCATGGCGATTGTGGAGACGATGCAGCAGATCCCGATTACCGTGCAGGTGGGGATGGCGAGTCTGGCGATGCGACGCAGCTGGTAGCGAGACCAGTTGTATGTGTCGATTCCGACGCGTAGCGGAACGATGGAAAGTACAAGTCCGCTGAGAATGAAGAATAGGGTGACGAATTGGGCGCCTGGCAATAGTTGGCGGAGGGTGCCTCCCGTGTAATGGTATGCGACCACTGCCAGGGCCGCGAGTCCTCTGAGCCCGTCCAAAGCGTATATGCGTGTGTCGGAGTCCTTCTCTTTTTCGTTCACGGGTGTACCCTATCACGTGCGCTGGCTGTCATACATCCGCCTACGTGCGTTTGGCGTGCGTTGTTCGGCGTGTGTTCGACAACAGTGCCATCGTCGAACACGACGCCACATAACTTCCATTCGTCTCTCTTCCCCGCCCGACTGTAGTGTCGGATCATATGGAGATCCGCGAATACGACATGATGACGGACGAGGCGCGCGGCATCCGCACGGCGGTATTCGTCGTGGAGAAGGATTATCGTCCGGAATTCGACGAATGGGATGAGCCGGGCCGAGCCACGCATCTGCTGGCTTTTGGAAACGGCCGCGCCGTGGCGACATGCCGTCTCTACCCTGATCTCGACCATGCCGATCAACCCGGACGTTGGGTGATTGGTCGTTTGGCCGTGGTCGCCGACGAACGTGGCCATGGTATCGGCAAGACGGTGCTGGCCGAGGCGGAACGTCTCATCCGGAAGGCCGGTGGACATGTTGCCGCCGTACACTCCGAAGATAAGAATTTCGCGATGTATGAACATCTTGGCTACCGCATCACCAGCGAGCTTTTCAACAACGGTACGCATGGTTGGCTAGTCAAGGCATTGAACTGAATCCGGAGGAAGCGGCCATCACCTGCGAAAGCGTCCGACACGCGGTATCAGGTGATGGCCGCATATGGCATAATAGACACTTGGCGGAAAACCTCGGGTTTTATCGCCGTTCCCCCATGGTGTAATGGCAGCACACGGGTCTTTGGAACCCTTTGTCTTGGTTCGAGTCCAGGTGGGGGAGCAAAAAGGACTATGTCTAGGGGGCTATTCCGACCCCCTAGACATGACCGGTCCGAGTCCACCTATTCGTACTGGCACCCTCTCGGATACGGCTCGTCCGAATCCATCGCCTACGACCGAAATCTTGCCGTGCGGACGGCCTTTTCTTCGTGATTTGCTTGATTCCACGGTGCAAGGCGGCAATAGGTTGTGTTGAGCCAATGGATTAGCGATTATTCACAGATTGTGCATTGATTGCGCCTACCGTATGATTCGCAGTGTTGCAGATGACGGGGATTAGCCTACCGTTTCGGACAATCTCCGTGCGAACAGCGGAAGGCGCAAGACGCGCAAATGCTCGATTTCCTCGCTCATGGTACGCGGCGGATGGCGTTTGGAGCTGACCAGTCTGCGCATGGCGTCCATCGCTTCTTCTGGATGTGCATCGAACACGGAGGTAAGGAAAACATTCGGCGATTGAGCGTGCAGTCCGTACCTGGAAAGTTCGTCTGCGGGGAAATCCTTGAAGTTGAATGTAACGATGGTTTCCGCACCGGCCCGACGGGCGGCCGCGACTACATGCCCGTCGTTGGGGTCCGACAAATTCACGTCCGGTTCAAACCGCTCCCAATCCTCCGCCATGGCCATCGGAAAGGCCCTGCAGATCGCGTCAAGAAAACCGCGGGCCCGGACGTCGGGCACATGCCGCACTTCCATGATGGCCAAGCGTGCCTCGTCCATGACCCTACCATGCTGGCTCGCACAGACCAGCCTCGGCCAAGCTAAGCAGTGGGTCGATGATCCACGTAGGTACGAACAGGTTGGCGTCAAGCAGCGCAATCATAAGGGCACTCTACTTATCGAACCGGGACAGGTAATCCGAATAGTCGATGTCGTACGCGCCGTCCTCATCGGCGATGGAACGCATCTCATCCAACGCCTTGGATGTGGCCTCGTCGCGTCTGCGCTTGTAGTCGGTCACATCCGAAAGCCGCAAGAAACGGTAACTGCGCTCCCCCATGCGGGTGTACGGAATCATGCCCGCATCCAGCATGCGTGTGAGCGTGCGTTGGGAGACCCCAAGAATACGCGCCGCCTCGCCAGTCGTGATACGCTCGTCATCCGCCACCGCCCGTTCCGGCTCCGCAAGCAGAAACTCCCTAACGCGCCTGTAGTCGTCCGGCGTCAACGGGATACGCGTGCCGTCCACCCCTTGCAGGAACGCTCCGGGAACTCCGCCAGCAGAGCGCCGTGCCTTAGACCTCGTCCTATGGACTTTGCCACCCATCATCATGGTCATCGCAACCACCTCCATCCGTTTTCATCATACGGCAAATGGACACAATGGACAATATGTGGATCGGGATAATCTAGATTGCTTTCAGGTTCACCGCGGCCACCTTGACCGATACTTCTCCTTCTTCGGCGAATCCTCGTCGCCGTCGGCAATCGCGGTTTCGGAGGTCTTGCCGTTTCAGTAGCTCCAGTTGTTCCAATGCAGGCTCGCTCGGTCCGCGTTGTAGCCGAACGGAATCATGACGAACCGTTTTCGCGAGCGGCGAGAACGGCATTGCGAAGATCCCTCGACCCTGCCACCCCATGGATCGTCCCTCGCTTGGCATGTGCAGGTATCGAAGACTCGCCAGATCCGTGCAGCATCATTGCCTTGCGATTCCAGCGAAACGTCAAATCGGCCATGAGCGGCCAAAACCTCTTGACGCAAAAACAACGCCGCCTTATAATCAGCCCATACTGCCGATAGATCGAATCGTCTGCAACCGAATCGAGAGGAGGCGAAATCATGTATGACGAGATTCCGAGTCTGCTGTATGTCGCTGGAGCTTTAATCACCGTGCTTTCATGGACTCTTTTCGCATTCTCGAAAACTATCCGTCCAGAAGGTCGAAGAGCCTTCATCCTGTGCCTCTCCGTTATCTGGATATTGTTCTTTGCGAGTTCGACACTGGCACTCGTGCCATATCCGCTTTTCGAGGCGTACTCAGGATTCATGGATCCCGATGTCCTCGATTTCTATGACCAGCCGGTCATACGGCTATTGCCGGCGGTGACCTGCGGAGTGAACCTGTGCGTGTCGGCAGGCTGTTCCATGGTTCTTGTAGGCAAGCGTTCGAAGCGATAGGCCTTCGCTCCGGATGCCGACGGAAGGTCAATCCCCACTGGTGCAGAAAAAGGCCGAATCCGTCCACGTCGAGACCGACAGAAATCCATTGGTCTTTCCATTCAAAACGACGCAAAGTCTGCCGTTCGCGTTGAGACCGGCAAACGAGCCGCACTTCTTCTGCTTGAAACGACGCAAACCGGGCTGCCAGCGTTGAAATCAACAGAAAACCGTTGACTTTTCTGCTCGAAACGACGATAAAGCTACCATTTGCATCGAAACCAGCAGAACAATCGCAATTCATCCGCCTATTCCGACGCAAACATGAACTTTTCCGTCGGAATGGGCAGAACAATCGCACTTCATCTACCCAAAACGACGCTGCGGCAGGCTGCGCAACAGAATATATGACCGTTTTTTTATTCTTTCTTTAAGATGAACCGATGAGTCTACAATAGAAATGGCGATTGCGGCATGACGTACGCATACTTTCCTGCCTATAGTGAAGGCACAACAGAAAAACAACAGAAGATACAGAGACAAGAAAACAACGAAGCGACGAGCCGCGCGACGCAGAAGAAGACAAAAGAAGAAGACAGGCGGCCGTCCGAAAGGAAACACCATGAAGAACGACACCTTCAACCAGATCATCAACGCCAACCTCGCCTCCATCGACCCGGGCTTCGGCCAGTTCGCACTCGCCAAGGCCTCCTCCGACCTGATGAAGAAGGTCCTCAACAAGTAAGGCTTTCCCGATTCCAACGAATCACATGGCGGGCTGCCGCGGTTCCCAACGGACCGCGGCAGCCCGTTTTTCGTATGAGGGTTCCAGTCCGGATTGCCACCGGGCCCGACGCCCGCATCCGGGAATCCTACGACCATTGAGTTTTCCGGTCGAACGACCCCCTCAGCCTCCGGCCGGTGCGGCATGGGTTTGCCCAACGCGCCGACCGCATACACCGACGTATGCCGCCGATGGCGGGTTCCAGTCCGTCATTCCGGCCGCTTCAGCGGCGTGGCGGCGGCCGCGTCTACCGCAGTGGTCGTGGGCGGCCGCCTGGGCTATCGGGCATATGAGGACCACAGGACGGCCATGGCGCGCGGAACGTGCGTGTCGGCGGCCGCCGATCTGGACAGGGCCGCCAAAGAGTGTAGGAATCTGCTCGGCGCGGACGCGACAAAGTCGGCAAGACCCTCGAGCATCATACAGATCGACCGGAACCTGCTCGAGACCAAGCTCGACCGCCTGGTCGCCGAGAAGGTCACCGAACCATTGAACGCGATGCCCGGCGCTTCAGGCCGACGAGATCGCCAACGCCGCCAGATACGAGCGCGCCGGGGAGCGGAAGGTGTACCGCGCCGGCCACTACGACCGGAGCCTGACCGCCAAGGCCGGCAGGCTCGGCCTGAAGGTGCCCAAGCTCAAGGGCGAGGTCTTCGAATCCGCGGTCATCGAGCGCCACAGACGGCGCGAGGAAAGCGTCGACCCGCCGCTATCTCGACAGGTCCCGGCTCGATGACAAACTCGCGGAAGCGAACTGATCATCGTGCCATGGACGGCCATGGTCCAAAGTGCACATCTTTTCGGGCACTACCGAGAAGGTCCCAGCTTTACAGGGGGTATTAATGACCTTTATCTCACGGGCGGCGCGCTATGTGCTCAGAAAACGAGTGCGCACCGCGGTGCTGTTCATTGTGCTGACCATCATAACGGCGAGTATGCTGTCCGCAACCGCGGTTTCTCAGGCAGCTCAACATGAGGCCGGACAGATTGAAAAACAGGCGGTCAGCGGATTCGTGCTGGCCAGTAACCTGCAAGGCAGCATGCTGACGCCTCGCGGAGGCGGAATGGTTCGTCCCGCTGATGTGCAACGAATCTCGAAGCTGTCCGGGGTTGGCTCGTGCATGGTCAGGCAGAACGCCACCGCCGATCTCGTGGGAGCCAGCGTGGTGAAGGTCCCCGGCGGCGATGATTACGATGCGGAGAAAGAACAGCAGTTCGGCAATACGGCCAACGTCATAGGCACAAACGATTCGTCAAAACTCAATGTGTTCACGTCCCACACGCTCGGCATGGTCGAAGGACGTCATCTAAAGGCGTCCGATAAGCATATGTCGATGGTCCATGAGGATCTCGCCAAAACCAATGGGCTTAAAGTCGGCGATACCCTCACGCTCAAGGCCAATCCATATGATGCCGACAATGAGTCGCATTCGACGGCAACTGTCAAAACCACCATCGTCGGAATATTCAAAGGGGACAGCGACAGAAAGGTATCCAGCCGCGCGGAACTCACCTCCAACACTGTGTACACCGATTTGGACACTACAAGTACTCTGTACCAGTACAAGGCCGGCAAGGAAATATACCAGGATGCCACTTTCGTTCTGGACAGGGGTGTCGACGTGGAGAAAACCATGGAAGCGGCGAAGAAGCTTCCGGTGGATTGGAACAACTACCAGATCACGCGCAATGACCAATATACGTCGAGCATGCTGAATGCCGCCCGAAGTGTGCGCTCCATGATGCGCGGCGCTTTGATCGGCGTGACCATCTCGGCAGTGATAGTCCTCAGCCTCATGCTCTTGCTGTGGATGAACGACCGACGTCAGGAGATGGGCGTATTGGTGTCCCTCGGCATCGGCAAGCCATCCCTGATCGCCCAATATCTAACCGAGATGATTCTGATCGGCCTGCCGTCCCTGGTCCTCGGATGGCTGTGCGCACGGGGAGCGGCCCAATGGCTTGGCACCTCGGCCCTCCGTTCCGTGAACGCCTCCGCGGCGAAGGAACTGAGCAGCATGGGACAGGTCGGCGGCGATCTTGAGTCCAATATGTCGGTTCGTACCTTGGATTCGCTCACGGTATCGATCGACACAACCGCCGTACTGTATGTATCGCTCGGCCTGCTGGCGGTGATGCTGGTATGCGTCGCCATATCGTGCATACCGATGCTGCGCAAGTCGCCACGAAGCCTGTCGGAGCTCCGATGACGGGCATGAACGTGTGGAAGCGTGCCACGCTGGCAATCGTACGTAAACCGGTACGCAGCGGAATCATCGGACTGTTGATGCTGATGGTTTTCACCAGTCTCGTGGCTCAGGTCGGAGCGTCAACGGCGCTTCAGAAAATGTCCGACGATATCGGCGGAAGCCTGGGAATAGGTTTTACCGTCGACACCGGCGAGAATCCCGTCAGCCCAAAGGAAGCGAGCCGGTTCTCACGCATCCCCGGCGTAGGGAAAACCGTTTACGAACGTAAGACCCTGGCGCAGGTGGATGGCGCGCATCCGGTTGTCCCCGAACATGGTCCTCGACTGGATTCCGGCCTATCCACGCAGGTCAGCGTGCTGGGCACCACTGACTCCTCGTTGTCCGAAGAGTTCCAAAGCGGCCTGTACCGGTTGGAACAAGGACACCACATTTCAGGTAATGGCCGGAACGTACTGATTCACCGGGATTTCGCACGTGAGAATGGACTATCGGTGGGATCGACCTTCCGACTCAGTCAGGAAGGCCGCGATTCCACCGTTCGCGTGGCCGGAATCTTCTCTGGCAATGTACAGGCACAGAGCCCTATGCCATCGGACGCATCGGAGAATCTCATCTATTCGGGCGCTCAAGTGGTTTCCGCGCTGACTGGAGAGGAACGGGTCGGCACGATCCGGTGCCTCTCGGATAATCCGCGGGATCTTTCCGCAGCAATGGCCCAAGCAAAAAAAATCGCCGGAAGCGAGTATGGCGTCACCGATGACTCGGCGCAGCTTTCCGGCGTGCTGCAGTCGGTGGAAACGGTACGCGATCTGGTCCGCATGGTGCTGTTGTCCGTCTGCCTGGCCGATGTGCTGGTATTGGGCATGGCGCTTGTCTTCTGGATTCGCTCACGCATCCATGAGATAGGCACCCTTCTGGCCCTCGGCATCGGCAAGATGCAGATTATCGCCCAGTTCGCGATCGAAACCGGTCTCATGACTGTGGTCACCGCCCTGTGCTCGCTGGGAACGGGCTCCCTATTGTCCGGTTACGTGTCCTCGCTCCTGCTGCACGATTCGGGAGTCGCACCTCTTGAATCATTGCAGGTGGAGGCTCTGCCGCCAGAACAGACGCTGCTCATCCTGCTGCTCGGATGCGCGGTCATCGCAATCGCGCTTGCCGTGTCGTGCGCCGCAGTGCTGGCCAAATCCCCGAAATCCATTCTTTCCTCTATGCGTTAGGAGATACTAATCATGACTATCTGTCTGCAATTGGACCATGTCAATTACTCATATGGCGCGGCGAAGATTCGCGTTCTTTCGGACGTGAACGCAGATTTCGAATCCGGAAAGATGTATGCGATAACCGGTCCATCGGGAGCGGGAAAGAGCACTTTGCTGTCTCTGTTGGCCGGTCTGGATGCCCCCTCTGATGGAGTGGTTCGTTTTGAGGGCGAGGATATAGCTACGACGGGTTATTCAAAGCACCGTCGCGAGCACGTGTCCTTGGTGTTCCAGGACCATAATCTGATCGACTATCTCACCCCCGAAGAGAATCTGCGCCTGGTCAATCCCAAGGCCGATATGAAAATCCTCGAGGATCTGGGGCTGAGCCGTGAGGAATCGAAGCGCAACATCATGCACTTGTCGGGTGGCCAACGTCAGCGGGTGGCGGTCGGCCGCGCCCTAGTGGCGCCCGGCCGCGCGATTCTGGCGGATGAACCGACTGGCAGCCTGGATCCGGAAATGACTGATGAGGTGATTGATCTTTTGCGGCATGCCGCTCATCAACTCGGTAAATGTGTCATTGTGGTGACGCATTCCAAACGTGTCGCCGATTCCGCCGATGCCGTTTACACCCTCAGACATAAGAAGCTAGCCAAGGCATAGCACTCTCGCACAGACCACGTCTTCCGTCATGGCCGGCAAGAACCGCGCCAATGCCCCTTCCGCCATCGTCCTCGGCTGCGAAACGGGTGTCGGGATTGCGTCGTGGATCGGTGACGTTTTTGGGACTCGTCGCCGATCCACGACGCCCATGCCGGCCCCCGTCCTGATTCGCACTCGCCCCGATCGGACCACACGCCCGTCCGGCATCGACAGAAGTAAGAACGGCCGGGACATGCCCCGGAAAGAAACGAACCCGCCTCATCGAAAAGGAACCAAAAATGACCGCACGACACATCGACACCACGGACAAGACGGACGGAAGCCATGTCGTCAAGATCCTATGGAACGAAAACGACGGCGAACGGGAACTGACCGTCCGCATGCCGGCAGCCGGAACGGACGCCACGGACCGCGTGGACGTGGACCTCCTGCCCGTCCCGGGAGAGGATCCCGCCACGACGATGGACGATGCCGTCGCGGCGTTGGAGGGATTCCTCGGCAACAACAAGTACATCCACATCGATGGGGACGACGTCAGAAGCGTCTGCGCCGGCGCCCTGACCACGGTCATCCGCGTGGAAAGCGGGTCGTCGACGGGCATCGTGGAGGCGCTCGACGGACGGTTCCATGATTCGAGCGTCGCATCCGACGAGGTCACGGGAGCGATAATCGCCATCGAAGGTCCGAAGAGCCTCCAACTGTCCGACGCCACGGCGATCGTCGGCGGCGTGCAGAAGCGCCTCACCGACAAGGTCGAGATCATATGGGGCCTGAATTTCGCCGACGAGGACGTCCTGCGCGCCACCGTACTGCTCGCAATACAACAGAAATAAAGAACACGACGGGTTTGCATGCAGGAAAATCAAACATCATCGGAATGCCTGTTGCACTTACAAGTACGAGTCCCCATGCTAACCGCTAGTTTCCATGTCACCGGGGCGTCTTTTATCCGTTTATCCGCGTCAACACGACCCGCACGGTCAGGCAATTCGGGTCGGACTCCCCTGTGGTTTCGCTGAAGAAAACCGGGGGTGCTACCCAATCAGCTGTTGTGGGATTTGTGCCAGATGAGATACGAGTAAACATACATGGCTGCGACCGAGACAATCGCAAGCACCATAATCACTGCCAGAATCCAGGTTTCAGGCAATATACCTCCTAAAAATCCCAGCACAATCAGGCTAACGCCCACCACCATGAAACAGGCTCCGCCGAAACGGTGGGTGCGGCGCCAGTTGTCGGGGTCGTCGAGCGCCCATGGCGTTTTGATGCCGAGCGTGTAGTTTTGCCGCACACGAGGTAGATAATTACCCATGCCGATGAAGAACGCGCCGATCGCCCCGGACACGATGACGTTGACCGCGCCCTTGCCAGGAAGGAGGTTCCAGACGGTGAGTTCCCCAAGCCAGCTGATGGCGCACATGAATACCGTGAACGAGATCACGAATCCTTGGTAGAATCCGCCGAACTTGGCATATGCGGCACCTTTCGGATCAATGCGCGGCACCACATAGAACAGTGCGAGAAACGTCAATGGAAGCGCACCCAGAACGGATGCCATCCAACGTGGCCCCCATCCGTTCACACCGCCGTCAACACCCCAATGCATGGGAATGCGCTCAGGTAGCCCCGGCATGGCGGCAAGATGCGCCACGACGTTCAGCACGCAAAGCAGCATGAGGACGACCCATACACGGGCCGGAATACCGGTCGAGGCTTTGGTTGTCTCGGGTTTTTCCTGCTTTTGCATTGTCAGACCTTTCATTGCCTGTCTTCCGGATCGTCCGCGAAGCCCATGAACCATCCGACCAAGTCCTGCATAACTGTGGTATTGAGGCTGTACACGATGTTCTGCCCATGTCGTTCGTCCGTTACGAGACCAGCGTTCCTAAGAGTCGCCAGATGGTGACTGAGCGATGGCTTGCTGATGTCGAAATGCTCCGCGAGCTCCCCCGCGGTCATATCCCCCGCACGCAGCAGCTCGAGGATACGACGCCGCGTGGGGTCGGCGAGTGCCTTGAATCCTTCTCCTGCCATCATCGCTCTCTTTCCAGTATCGGATTGGGATATTCATCCTACCAGATATTTAGACGTTTGTCTAAATATCTAAAATACGGTAGTCTGAAAACGTCATGGAAACCGGAATCTCGTTTTTTCGGAGCAACGCTGATGTCAAGGAACGGCGCCTTCCAGTAGACTCGGCAATAATCCCACGCCATAGGCGGCAACATGGGCGGAACCGCGCAAGACAAGGAGGTCCCGAATGGAATACATTCGAATTACCAGGGACAACATCGATGCAGAGCACGTCTGCTGCGCCATGTCCGGCAAACAGGCCCTTGCGAAAAAGGAGTGGCTCAAACGTCGATTCGACGAAGGATTGATCTTCTACCGCAGCGTAGAACGCGGAAAATGCTTCATCGAATATATCCCCGCGGAGAACGCGTGGGTTCCTATCCAAGCGGATGGGTATCTTTACATCGACTGTCTATGGGTCGCCGGCTCCATGAAAGGGCACGGATATTCCAACGACCTGTTACGGGAGTGCGTGAGGGATGCGAAGGAGCAGGGGCGGAAGGGATTGTGTATTTTGTCTGCCGAAGGACGCAAGCGCGAATTCCTCTCCGACGCGAAATACCTTGCGCACAAGGGTTTCATGGTTGCGGACACGTCATCATGCGGAATCATGCTCATGTACCTGCCGTTCGGTTCGGACACGAAGCCTCCGCAATTCAAAGAATGCGCCAAATATCCCACGGCGGATGGTGATGGATTCGTTCTCTATTACACGGACCAGTGTCCGTTCACCCACTACTGGGTGCCACGCGTGGAAGCGGTGGCGGAAGAGCACAGCATTCCATTAAAAACCATTCACATCATCAGCCGTGAGCAGGCCCAGAATACGCCAGCTCCGGTCACGACCTACGCGCTGTTCAAGAACGGAGAGTTCCTGACTCAAGGCATCCAGTCCGACAAGAAGTTCCTGAAGCTCGCAGGCGTACAGGTCTGATGCCGGCCTGACGTTTTTTTAAGATGCGGGGGCATCATGACGTTCCGCACGCATTACCATTCGAACAAGTCGGATCGGCCCGTACGGCATGGCGGAAACACCCCCACCCGCGCAACCGTCAGCGTGCAATGCAGCGAAAAGCATAAAGAAAACGGGTTCCGAATGAACCGGAACCCGTATAACGTAAAACCTCGAAATATCTGAAGTGTCAGAAGTATCCGAGTTTCCTAGAAAATCAGGCGAACAGGAAGCCCTGGCCGTGATGTTCCGGATACGTGTCGAACAGTTCGGCAACGGAACCGTCTTCGAACACGGCGCGGATGGCACTTGCCAGCAACGGCGCGATCGACAGAACAGTCAGACCGTCCCAACGCTTTTCTTCCGGAATCGGCACGGTATCGGTGAGCACGACCTCGCGTGCGCCGCAGTTCTTCAGTCGGTCCACGGCCGGGCCGGACAGCACGCCATGCGTGGCGACGACGGTCACCGACTTGGCTCCGGCATCCTTAAGCACGTTGCATGCGCCGGCGATGGTGCCCGCGGTGTCAATCAGGTCGTCGACAAGCACGCAGTCCTTGCCTGCGACGTCGCCGACCACACGGTTGGCGACCGCCTGGTTCGGGCGGGTGATGTCGCGGGTCTTGTGCACGAAGGCGAGCGGACCGCCGCCGAGGCGCTGCGCCCACTGTTCGGCAACACGGATACGACCGGCGTCCGGGGAGACGACAGCGACGTTGTCAAGTTGGTTGGAGAAACGGTCACGGATGTAATCGACCAGCACCGGCATGGCGATGAGATGATCAACCGGGCCGTCAAAGAAGCCTTGCGACTGCGCCGCATGCAGATCGACGCTCATGATGCGGTCGGCGCCTGCGGTCTTGAGCAGGTCAAACACCAGACGGCAGGAGATGGGCTCGCGGCCGCGGTGCTTCTTATCCTGGCGGGAATAGCCCAGCAGCGGGCAGACCGCGGTGATGGAACGCGCGGAAGCACGCTTCAACGCATCAATCATGATGAGCTGTTCCATGATGGCCTGGTTGACCGGATTGGAATGGCTCTGCAGTACGAACACGTCCGCGCCACGCACGGACTCGGTGTAGCGCACGTACATTTCGCCGTTCGCAAAATCGTATGCTGTGGTTTCCAGAACATCAATGCCGAGCTGTTCGGCGACTTCCGCCGCCAGCTTCGGGTGTGCTCTGCCTGTGACAAGGATAAGGTTCTTATCCGGCTTTCCTTCAAGGATTGCGCTCACCGTGTCTCCAAACGTCTGTTCTAGCGAAGTGGATGTGACCCATACTAACCGGCCGCGCAGACCTCACCGACCCCGTGTGTTCGGGGGCCATGCGATCGTTCCGTCCACCTTCTATCGGTATAGGCCGTGTTTGCCGATGTATTGCACCACGCCGTCGGGTACGAGATACCAGACGGGTTCGCCATGTTCGGCGCGGCGACGCACATCCGTGGAAGAAATCGCCAATGCGGGAATCTCCAGCGTATCCACCTTGCCTTCAGGTAATTTCACGCCGTCCGGCGAGGAATAACCGGGACGTGTCACGGCCACGAAATGCGCCAGCTCCCACATCTTGTTGGCGTCCTTCCATTGCATGATCTCCGCCACGGCGTCGGCACCGGTGATGAAGAACAGTTCCGCATCGGGATACTGGGCGCGGATGTCACGCAGGGTGTCGATGGTGTAGGTGACGCCGGGACGGTCGATGTCCACGCGCGACACGGTGAATTTCGGGTTCGACGCGGTGGCGATGACCGTCATAAGGTACCGGTCCTCCGCATTGGTGACCTTCTTGTCCAACTTGAACACCGGCCGTCCGGTCGGCACGAAGATCACCTCGTCGAGGTCGTACACCCAGGACACTTCGGAGGCTGCGACCAAATGGCCGTTATGGATCGGATCGAAAGTGCCGCCCATGATGCCGATGCGCAACCGGTTGTGCCAGTTGCCTCGTGCGGACCTGCGTCCGGTGGTCACGGCTGATTGCGGCCGGTCTACGGATAGTTCCGACATGCGTCGTTCCGGCTCGACCACGTAGCTGACGGTCAGTTCGGGATCGGCCTCCGCAGATTCCGGCCGCATGCGTTTTGGTCCGGTCATGCGGACGCTCCGCTCTTTTGCGCGCCATCGGCCTGCTGTTCGGCCTGTTTCTCGGCCTGCTGCTCTTTATCCGCGTCGGCGGTTTCCTGCTCGATGCTGTCCGCGGTCGGTGAGGCGTTGTCGGGATCGATCTTGTCCATATCCTCATCCCACTCGTCCTGCACCACACGTCGAATCTCGGCGAATGTCGGCAGCGGGAAATCCGGCTGGTATATGCTGCGGATTCCGGCAACGCGCTCGGTGACACGAATCAGCGTGTCGGTCATGCCGACGATGTCATGGTCTCGTTCCATCGCGCTGAACTTGGCGATGTGCTGTTCCATGACCCGCATCTGCTCGTCGATATCGTCAAGCTGGGCGGCATCGGGAGTGATGACGTCCGAAGCGTCGGTTTCGGGCCAGCCGATCAGCACCGCGTCGGCGTATTCGAGCGAGGCGCGTTCATCCGCTGACGCGATACCGTCTTCGACCTGCACAAGGAACACATACCGCACGATGCTCAATCGTTCGGATGCCAATCGCAATCTGAGCATTGGGTCGGTCAAGTCCGCGTTCCATGGGTTCTTGTTGTCCTGCATGGTGTGCTGCATATTGTCCTGCATGACTTCGTCGCTCATTCTCTCACCTGTCCTGTTCCGTAGCCAATCCATTTGGTCGTGGTCATCTCGCGCAGCCCCATCGGACCGCGCGCATGCATCTTCTGTGTGGAGATGCCAAGTTCCGCGCCGAATCCGAACACGCCGCCATCGGTGAAACGTGTGGAGGCGTTGACCATCACCACCGCCGAGTCGATGCGGGCGGTGAATTCCTCGATGGCCGAATAGTCTTCGGCGATGATGGATTCGGTGTGCCCGGTGGAGTGGCGGTTGATATGCGCGATGGCCTCGTCAAGCGAGTCGACCACCTTGATGCCGATTTTGAGTGCCAGATATTCGGTGTCCCAATCCTCGTCGGTGGCATGCACGAGTTGCGCATTTGCGATTCCGGCATGTTCGATGATGCCATACGCGCGTTCGTCGGCATGCATTTCGACTCCCGCTGCGGCGAGCGCTGCCGCGGCTTTCGGCAGGAAGCTTTCGGCGATGTCTTTGTGGACGAGGAGTTTTTCGGTGGCGTTGCATACGCCGACGCGTTGGGTTTTGGCGTTGATGAGGATGGGGATGGCTTTGTCGGGGTTGCCGGTGCGGTCGACGTAGATGTGCACGTTGCCGGCTCCGGTTTCGATGACGGGGACTTTGGAGTTGCGTACCACGGCTTGGATGAGTCCTGCTCCCCCGCGTGGGATGAGCACGTCGATGTGGCCGCGTGCTTCCATCATGGCGGTGGCGCCGTCGCGTCCGTATTGGTCTACGGTGGCGATCATGTTGTGGTCGTATCCGTGTTTGGTGAGTACGTCGGCGATGACGGCGAGTGTTGCCGCGTTGGTGTGTTCGGCCGCGTGTCCGCCGCGCAGCAGGACGGCGTTGCCGGATTTGATGCATAGGGAGGCAACGTCAACGGTGACGTTGGGACGTGCTTCGTAGATCATGCCGAGCACGCCGATGGGGACGCGTACCTGCTGCAGTCGTAGGCCGTTTTCCAGATGGTATCCGCGTACGATTTCGCCGATGGGGTCTGGTAGGGATGCCACGTGGCGTACGCCTTGCGCGGCGGCGGTGATGCGCTGCTGGTCGAATCTGAGTCGGTCGAGTTTGCCGGCGTCCATGCCGTCGGTTTCGGCTTGGTTCATATCGAGCGCGTTGGCTGCGGCGATGTCGTCCGCATGCTGGTCGAGTGCGTCGGCGATGGCGTTGAGCAGTTGGTTTTTGGCTTCGGTGTTTGCCTGGGCAAGTTGCGATTGCACGGTGCGGGCTGCGTCGCCCATGGCGCATACTGCTTCGAACACGTCGGTGTTCATGGCGGTGCCTTGGTTCTGTGGATTCGTCATAGTCTCTTAGAATAGCGCGAAATCACGCCTCGCTGGGCAATGACGGCCATTTTCGGGTCGTTGGTTGCGCGGCGGGACGCGATTTCGTCAGTCGAGGCTGGTGATCAGTGGATTTGGTCGAGTCCCGGGTAAAGCGGGAAGTCTTCGGCAAGCTTGTCGACGCGCGCCTTGAGCGCGTCGACGTCGGCGTCCTGTCCTGCGGCGAGAGCGGTGCCGATGATGTCGGCGACTTCCTCATATTCCTTGGGTCCGAAGCCGCGGGTGGCGAGTGCGCTGGTGCCGATGCGCAGGCCGGAGGCCACGGATGCGGGGCGTGGGTCGAACGGGACGGTGTTGCGGTTGATGGTGATGCCGCATTGTGCGAGCAGGTCTTCGCCTTGTTTGCCGTCCATTTCGCTGTTGCGTAGGTCGACCATGACCAGGTGCACGTCGGTACCGCCGGTCAGGACGCTGATGCCGTTGTTTTTGACGTCGTCGGCCATGAGGCGTTCGGCAAGGATCTTGGCGCCGTCGAGGGTGCGTTGCATGCGGTCTTTGAATTCCGGGGTGGCGGCGACTTTGAAGGCGACGGCCTTGCCGGCGATGACGTGCATGAGCGGGCCGCCTTGCTGGCCGGGGAATACGGCGGAGTTGAGTTTCTTGGCGTATTCCTGCTTGGCGAGGATGAAGCCGGAGCGTGGGCCGCCGAGGGTTTTGTGCGCGGTGGAGGATACGACGTCGGCGTATGGGACGGGGCTTGGATGCAGTCCGGCGGCTACGAGGCCGGCGAAGTGGGCCATGTCCACCCAGAATTTGGCGCCGACCTCGTCGGCGATCTCCTTCATGGCTTTGAAGTCTTCGATGCGCGGGTAGGCGCTCCATCCGCCGATGATCATGGCGGGATGGGTCTCGAGCGCACGCTGGCGGATGATTTCCGGGTCGATGCGGAAGGTTTCGGGATTCACGCCGTAGGCTTCGGCGTGGTAGAAGCGGCCGGAGAAGTTGATTTTCATGCCATGGGTGAGGTGGCCGCCGTGGTCGAGGGCGAGGCCGAGAACCGTGTCGCCGGGTTTGACGAGCGCCTGGTAGACGGCTGCGTTGGCCTGTGCGCCGGAGTGCGGCTGTACGTTGGCGTATTCGGCGCCGAATAGGCTTTTGGCGCGTTCGCGGGCGATGGTTTCGATTTTGTCCACCTGCTCGCAGCCGCCGTAGTAGCGGCGTCCCGGATAGCCTTCGGCGTATTTGTTGGTCAGTACGGAGCCTTGTGCCTGTAGGACGGCGCGTGGCACGAAATTCTCGGATGCGATCATTTCGAGTCCGTTTTGCTGCCTGGATAGTTCGGCGTCGAGGATTTCGGCGATTTCCGGATCCGCTTCGGCGATGGGCGCGTTGAACATGTCGTTCGGTGTTTGCGCAAGAGGTGATGCAGTCATGAAGCCCTCCTTGACTTCGGAATGATCATCCGCTGTACCGCGGGTTACAGAGCAGTGTACGTGTGAAAACGATCGGAGGAAAACCGGGTTTCGAAACATGTGGGAAATATGGCACCGCCTGCGCGCGAAGACATGGACGGCACGATCGCGGGCCACGTGGAAAAGCAGGACCTTCCGTCGGCAATCGTATGGGGTCGGCGTCCCATTCCACGGACGCGAGGCGACGTTCTTCCCACCTGTGCCGGTACACTGAGAAGCACGTTTGACGTAATCTGTCCGTTCTATTGCTAAGGAAATCAAGTGACCACGTTCCACAGCACACGCAGCACCACCGATTCGCTTACCTCCAAGCAGGCCATCCGCAAGGGCATCGCCGATGATGGCGGCCTGTTCGTGACCGACTCCTTGGGTGAGACCCATGTGGATATCGCTTCCTTGGCCGGCAAGTCCTACCAGCAGATCGCGTTCGATGTGCTGTCCGTGCTGCTGCCGGACTACACCGAGGCCGAGCTCAAGGAGTGCATCGACGAAGCGTACGGCCCGCAGTGGTCCGACGAGAAGATCACTCCGGTCAAGCCGCTCGGCGATGACTATGTGATGGAACTGTTCAACGGTCCGACTTCCGCGTTCAAGGATGTGGCGCTGCAGATTCTGCCGCGTTTCATGGCGCGCACCACTCCGGCGGATGGCGACGCGGATGAGAAGATCATGATCGTCACCGCCACGTCCGGCGACACCGGCAAGGCCGCGTTGGCTGGTTTCGCGGACGCCGCGGGCACCGGCATCACCGTGTTCTATCCGGAAGGCAAGGTCAGCCAGGTGCAGGAGCTGCAGATGACCACGCAGTCCGGCTCCAATGTGAACGTGTGCGCGGTCAAGGGCAATTTCGATGACGCGCAGTCCGCCGTCAAGCGCATCTTCGGCGACAAGGAGCTTGCCGAACGTCTCGCCGATGATTCGCATGTGGTGCTTTCCTCCGCGAATTCCATCAATGTGGGCCGTCTGGTGCCGCAGGTCGTCTATTACTTCTCCGCGTACGCGCAGCTGCTGGAACGCCAGGTCATCAATGTGGGCGACGAGGTCGAGTTCGTTGTGCCGACGGGTAATTTCGGCGACATCCTCGCCGGCTATTACGCGAAGCTGCTGGGCCTGCCGGTCAAGCATCTTGTGGTGGCGTCCGACAAGAACAACGTGCTGTTCGACTTCCTGACTTCCGGCACGTACAACCGTCAGCGTCCGTTCTTCCAGACCATTTCCCCGTCGATGGATATCCTCATCTCATCGAACCTGGAGCGCATGCTGTATTACATGTCCGACAAGGACACGCGCCTGATCTCCATGCTGATGAACGATCTGAGCCAGTGGGGCGCCTACGAGGTTCCCGAGCCGATGATGAAGAAGATTCGTTCCATCTTCGGCACCGGTTGGGCCGATGAGAACCAGGTGCGCGAGATGATCGCGGACTGCTGGAACAAGAACCATTACGTGATCGACCCGCACACCGCATGCGGCTACTACGTCATGCAGCAGATGCCGCGCGATCCGCTCACGCCGCGCGTGCTGCTGTCCACCGCCAGCCCGTACAAGTTCCCGCGCGTAGTCAACGAATCTCTGGGTCTTGACGCGTCCGGCACCGATTTCGAATGCATGGACGTGCTTGCCAAGGCCACCGGCACCACCGCTCCGGCCGCGCTGCGCGGTCTTGAGACCGCCGACGTGCGTTTCGACCATGTCGTTGACATCGACGGTATGGAAGGTTTTGTCGAGCAGGCCGCCAAAGCTCTGTAAAAACTCTGTAAGCGAAGCATACTTTCACATCGTTAAAGCCATCTCCATCGGCCGTCCGCAATATGTGGACGGCCGTTTTTCGTCAAGGCTGCTACAGTTGCATGCTCGGAGGCGAACGAGCATGACAGCACCAACGATACCCGCATCTGAATCGGTACGACAGAAGCAACCGGCACAACAATCGAACCAGCCCGAACAGCCCCGGCGTAAGCATGATCGTCTCATCACCCGTGATATGGCGTTGGTCATGCTTGCGACGTTCTGTTTCATGTCGAGCAATATGCTTGCCAATCCGATCGTTGCCGGATATGCGGAATCGTTGGGCGCGGACGGCATGCTGATGGGTGCGGTGGCCGGTTCGATGAGTTTCATCTCACTGTTCTGCCGCCCTATCGCAGGCAATCTTTCCGACAAAACCAGCAAGCGCACGCTTGTGGCGGTTGGCACGGTGCTCTATTTCGCCGCCGGACTGCTGTACTATTTCGCAAACTCCCCCATCATGCTCATCATGGCTCGCGTGATCAACGGCGTTGGTTTCGCATGCTGCTCGGTCTGCCTGGCCACGTGGATGTCGCTTTTGCTGCCGATCCGGCATATGGGTGCCGGCATGGGATTGTATGGCACGATGAACGCGCTGGCTATGGCGGTCGGACCGGCATTGGGTATTCGCGCGCAAAAATACATCGGTTATCGTCTGACGTTTTTGAGTTCGCTGGTGCTGGCGGTGATCATGCTGATCGCCACACTGATGGTGAAGAATGGCGGACAACCGGTACGCAAAAAGCAGACTTCCATAACGGAGAATCCCTCCACTGCCGTAGACATTGACGGTTCTGCTAGCGCAACCAAAAAGCATCGTTTTTCGATCCGTTCGATTCTGGAACCGCGTGTGGTGCCGTTGTCGCTGACGTTCATGATGTTTGCGATAGCGTATTTCGCAAATCAGTCCTTCATCGTGAATTATGTTCAGTCTCGTCATCTGCCGGTATCGTCCGACCTGTTTTTCATGTTTTACGCGGTCGCGTTATTGGTGTTGCGACTGGGCTTGCGCGACCTGTTCGACAGCAAGGGCTTCCGTTTCTGGCTGACGGTCTGCTCGTTGGGCATGCTGGCGATGCTCGCATGCATGACGTTCCTGTTCAATGATTGGATGCTGTTGTTGGCTGCGATTTTCACCGCTGTCGGCTACGGTCTGATGAGTTCAGTCACGCAGGCGCAGGCCGTGGTAATCGCAGGCCGCGAGCGCAGTGGTATTGCGAATAGTACGTATTATGCGGGTATTGATTTGGGTATGTCGGTTGGTCCGTTTGTGGGTGGTTTGGTGTATGGGCGTTTGTCTGCTGTGTGGTTTTATCCGGTGTTTATGTTGGCGATGCCTGTTGCTTGGTTGATTTATTTGTTGTGTGTGAAGCGTGTTTCGAGGTAGTTGTTGGCATCGTGTGCGAGGTTTCTGCCGTAAACCATTCCAAGCGCGTGTCGTTCTAACTGTTTTTGCGGTCGGTCGTATTTTCCATATACGGCAATATGACCGACCGACGCCCATCCTGGCTCGTGCAAGGCGTCCATGCCGAAGGGGAGATGTCAAGATCGGCCCTTGCCGCCGTATTCCGTTCCAGCCTTTCCGGCTATTTGACTTGGTGGATTTTGTTGCCTTTGACCATGTAGGCACGTCGGGCCATGTCGATCATGGGCTGGTCGAATCGGCTGTCTGTGTAGAATTCGTCCACTCGAACGTTGTCTCCGTAGAGTTCGCGGAATCGTTTGGGCTTGTTGGTGTTGAAGTTGAGGTAGTTTACGTTCAACGTGTTGCCGTCGATGGTGGACGAGACCAAATGTTGCACGCCAAGCCTGCGGCAGGCCTCGCCCACGGTGATGTCGAACGAGGCGGTGAGGATCACATCGTCTTCGCGTGGCTCATACCAGGGTTTGATGCGCTTCATGTTCTGATCCCAGAAGGCGTTGACCAATTCTTCGAATTCCAATGATTCGGCCAGTTCGCTTAAATATCCGTGGCATAGCTTGCCCACACCGTATTCCATTTGATCGAACGTGGCTCGTCCGAGCTTGTATTTGATGGCATAGCGCAGTACCGGGGCGATGTACCGCAATACCTTCGGATTGTATTTGGCCGAAAACAGGTACAGGTCGAACAGGCTTTCTCCGTCATAGATGGTTCCATCGAAGTCGAATACACGCATGTATGCAGCTCTCACTTCCTCGTATGCGCGCATTCAATACGCGCCATTGCATCTCATGCTAAAGTCCGAAGGCTGATTCCTTTTTACACCAAGGTGAACGGCCGGCGACCGCAATGTGCACAAATTGCACATCTCAATGCACATTCGGTTCATGTCACGTTTGGAAGGAGGAACCACCACAACAACACAGTCGGACCGCTATTCGCCCCATAGGAGCCGTTCGCGCTGCTGATACTCCTCATCGAACAACGGCTGGGCCTTCGTGTCGATAAGCTTGGCGAATTCCAGATCCTCATCTCGTTCCACCCGATGCTCAGCCATATTCCATTGGTCATGGTACGTGTAACGCAATGCCTCGGCATCCGTTTTCAGAACATGCGACCGGTAAAGGTCCCGTTCGAATAGAAGCGTATCAACCAGCCATCCTGGCTCGTCCGGAAACTTGCTGATGCCATTGACGTACTCCGCACGATACGCGTCATGGACAAGGACAGGCAACGCATCGATACGCAAAAGCTCCTTGAACATGATAAGCCGTCCGATTCGACCGTTGCCGTCCGAAAATGGGTGAATCTTCTCAAACGTCCAATGGACACGGGCGATCTGATACGGTTCATCCTCAAGTTTCGTGCACATATCAAACAGCCTGTCCATAAATTCGGGAACATCCTGCGGCAGCGCAGTCCTTGTCGGAGTGACAGGATTGCCAATAAAGTTCGGCCGAGTCTTGTAGCCGCCCACGTTGAAAAGCGAGTCGGAGACCTGTCTGGTGCCCTGCTTGAGAATGGCATGCAGGTGACAGACCATATCCCGGTCCACCGGCTCATCAGCATGGTCGAGAATCCAACGGAACGCAGCGAAATGATTACGGGTTTCCAACGCATCGTCAGGATTGACCTGTTCGCTGCCATCCGTGGTATAGGTACCGGTGGCAAATAGCTGCGCGGTCTGTTTGGCAGTAAGGGTGGAACCTTCCATATGATTGGAATTCCATGCGAACTGGATTTGTGTAGTCGTGTAAATGCCGTCACCATATCGAGTATCACGCTCTCGGATAAGACGCTCCACGATACGTTCCGCCATAACCCCATCCTTCCTTCATTCCGCTCGACTATCCTCCCATGGTAATTCATTTAGGCTAGAAACCGTGGTGGATGTCGTATATCCTGCAGGTTGGTTCCATGTCGAACGTGACCGTGTCGAACTGTTCGGGATGGTGCACGAACGTATCGATCAGTTTCCATTGGCGACGGCTGATGCCGATACGATAGTCCGGACGGACCATAAGCACCGGCGCTTTCGGCTGGAGTTCCTCCAAGAGCTGCGCGCGCTGTTCGAAGCATTCATCATCGTCGATCCATACGATCGGCGCGGGTTCATTCTCTTCGCATTCGATGCGTACGCGTCGTTGGATGGTCTGCCATTTGCCTGTCTCACGTCCCCATTTGGTGACAGGATCGTACCAAGTGATGACATCGACCAGCATGGGATCCCAGCCGAGCATCGGGTCGAGAATCTGACTGCAGTATGGCTGCCAGGTGGACAGCCACCACAATTCCACAATGCCGTCAACTGCCAACGCGTACATGGCGTCGGACAGTTCGCTGGACCAGTGGATGCGCCATGAGCCTACGGGCGTGTGGGCTTTTTCGTTGCCGTCCAAGTGGAACGCTTTTTCAGGATTGTACATTTTCGCGTAGGGACTGTCGGGCTTCGCCCAGGTCATAACTTTGTTCACGCCACTCCTGCGCAAAAGCTTGTCATCCGGAAAGGCGTTGAGCACCCCATCGAAATCCGTGAACACCACAGGCTTGGAAAACATTTTCAACTCCGTCATCACTCCCCTTTCAATCATCAACTATCTTCTTATATTGACCTTACGGTTTCCTCACTACGCTTTACCTGACAAATACTGACAGCACCGCCATCGTTTTATTTGCTACACTCGGATTAGTTCGGCACGGACGCCGAACGACCGCAGGCACGAGCATAGGCAACCGCAAACATGGTCCATAGATGCGCAAAACATGATGCGCGAACGCATCTAAAAGCGGTCATCATAACGCAAAGGAGCGAAACATGGCAGTTGAATCATCGCAGATTCCAGAGAAAACCGTCGAACAAATCTTCGACGAACGTTATCCCCTCGACAAATGGGAGGATTCAAACTACTCGATACTCGACAAATTCTCAATGCGCGGCCGCAAAGGCTTCGTCACCGGAGCCGCAGGCGGTCTAGGACGCAACGCGGCGGCCGCGCTCGCCCAAGCCGGAGCAGACGTCGCACTAGTCGACCTGCCCAGCCAAGAAGACAAGCTCACCGAACTGGCGAAAGACATGAGCGAACGTTTCGGCACCAACGTCATCGCGCTCACCTGCGACGTCACCAACGTCGAACAAGTAGCCGAACTCAAAACACAATTGGTAGAACAACTCGGAACCGTCGACTTCGCGTTCCTCAACGCCGGAGTCAACGTACCGGGCGACGATCAAGACGCCACCGAAGAAGTATGGACGCGCACCATCAACATCAACCTCAACGGCACCTACCGTACCGGCCGCATCGCGCATGAAATCATGCGCGAACACGATCATGGCGGCTCACTGATCTTCACAGCCTCCCTGTCCGGACACAACGCGAACTACATGATGGGAAGTCCGACGCCGGTGAACGCGTATGGCGCCACCAAAGCGGCCATCATGGAACACTCACGTTACCTTGCCGCAGCGCTCGCCAAAGATGGCATCCGTTCCAACACCATCTCCCCCGGATACGTGTGGTCTGGAATTTTCAATGGCCGTATCGACATGCCTGGCCACGACGCCATGCTCGAGGTCGTGCCGATGCATCGTTTCGGCACGAATGACGAGATTGCCAGCACGGTGCTCTTCCTCGCCAGCGACGCGTCCTCGTACGTTACTGGCACTGATATTCGCGTAGATGGCGGCTACAGCGTCTTCTAACCTCTAACAACCATCTAGCACGTTGAGGCCGGCCGTGGCTCACAGCCCTCCGACCGACCTCAACAGGCGCCTATTCGCGCTTTATATCGGCACGAAGTCCGAAGAACCGTAAGAAGCAATCACGTCGGCATCAATTCGCCAGTAGCCCGACAGCATTTGACGTTTCCGTTGTTGTCGGATGCCGATCTGACTGTGCATCGTTTGTATGGTGCGTATGGTGAGAAGAAATTATACGGCAAGGTCTATGAGGGTGTGATTCGTTCGACTTTCGTGATCGATGGTGATGGAGTGATTCGTGTGGCCCGAATCCATCCTCGCTACAGCAATCACGAACGCTTCTTGGGAATCCTTGTACAAGCCGGTTCCCACGGCGGAGCACATCGCGCCGCCAAGGCCGCCGAACTCGTTTACTGCGACGTTTTCGACAGGGATGCCCAGCACGTCGGCAAAGACAAAACATCATCACCTCGATGTGCATTGTCCTCATCTCGCTTATGCATGGCAGATTCGCGGACTTGTACGGAGGCATCTCAGCTATGCCACAAGTCATCGCTCAACCTCTTTCCAACCATGATTGCGGCCAAGAGAACGCCCACTTGGCCGCAATCACAAAACCTACACATCGAGAAAACCCGAAGAATGATACGAGCTGTCATCCGCAACCGGAACATCATCCTGTTCTTATCCTGCAACAACAATCACTGCTATGTTGCCGAAGCCTACGACTACAGACCAAGCAAACGGTTTCCGGAATCACTCCCATCTTGCTGATACGACGCTTCTCACACGCGTACCCCGCCTGTGGATGCTCTCGGAAAGAACACTCTCATTCACAAGAGATGCAGGAATGTAATCACCCGTCCGCTCATCTTTCTTGTTCACCTGTTCCGACAAGCCCAACGCCACCGCTCATCACCAGCAAATAAAATCAAGCCACTTTTCGCAGATTCCACCACATAGGCAGCACTCGCCACATGGTTGAAGGCCTCACCTGCTATATCCAGTTTTGATTTTGCATGACTCCGCCGCTTTTCGTATGACGTGTTCCTGTCGCTATGTCTATGGGTGTAGTCCACGCGCTTCGCCGTAAAATTCCTTCGTATGATGTCGTCATAGAAATCCGACTGCCGGGCACGACGTCCCTTATGGAAGTCCATGTAGTATTCAAACCCACATAGATGGGCAAAACGCCTTTAGTAAACCTGATGGCAACTTCGCTACCGTCATCACATTGAAGAATCAACCGTCCCGAGGAAAGCAACCGGGCATATGCGGGACGGATTTCGTCCCTTACTTTCCGAAGCCACTCCGCCTTCTCTTTGCTGTGGTCAGCCATCATTGCCCTCCGAATAAAAAGAAGGGAACAGATCTTTTCGGATCTGTTCCCTTGACGGGTCTGACGCCCACTGCTTGGGCGGTTCGCCACGCTCTCGCGGGACGTTTCGCTCACCCTTCCGCTTTCCAACGGTTTCGCACGGGTGGTATGCTACGCCTCCCTTACGGTTTCCACGTCTCCGACGTGGCGGAGGTATCCGGCAGTAACCTCTCGCAAGCCTTCCGCCGCCCCGACCGACGGCAAGCCGGTTTGGGGAATGGCACAAAACTTGTCATCCCAATAATAGCCCATGCACAAACAAAACCGTTCCGCTCACATCGAAATATTCGATACCGCGCTTGCTTTGGAACGAGAAAAATAGATCGTCGCGCAACGAGTCAAGCAAGCCGCGCGCACGTAAGGCGGGTATGATGACGCCTGTTCGCGCTTTGTATCGGCACGAAGTCCGAAGAACGGTAAGGAGCAATCATGTCCGACATCAATTCGCCAGCGACCCCAACAGCGCAGGACTCCCCCGCATCCGCACGACTCGAAGCGGGATTAACGGCCCCGAACTTCACACTTCCCAGCGACAACGGCGATAGCATTACGCTCTCCGCATTGCGCGGTCAGAATATCGTCTTGTACTTCTACCCTGCCGCGATGACTCCTGGATGCACTACTGAGGCCTGTGACTTCCGGGACAACCTCGCGCGCCTGCGCTCCCGCGGATTCACTGTGCTCGGCATATCAAAGGATCCGATGGACAAGCTCGTCCGGTTCCGCGAGCGCGATCATTTGACGTTTCCTTTGTTGTCGGATGCCGATCTGACTGTGCATCGTTTGTACGGCGCGTATGGTGAGAAGAAGTTGTATGGCAAGGTCTATGAGGGTGTAATTCGTTCGACTTTTGTGATCGATGGTGATGGGGTGATTCGTATTGCCCGATATAACGTGCGTGCGAAGGGTCATGTTGATTCTTTGCTGCGTGCGCTTGACAAGCTAGATGGTTCAGTTTTCTAGTCTGGAATGCTTTGTTGTTTTGTTTGTGGATTAGCTTTTCTATGTGAAGGATGCAAGCTGACTCATGCGCAGAGCGAGAAGTGCTCAGATTGGAAATGCTCTATCTCGTAGAAGAACCGAAAATCTCGTCGCTCCCCTTGCGGAGGCGGTCATGAATTCTCCAAAAGGCGTAGCGTATTCCGGTAACGGTTTTCGATCAATGACACCATTACCAAGGTCGCGGGAACCGGTGTCACGATGATTATCGTGACACATGAAATTCGATTCGCCAAAAACGTATCCGATCGCGTCGTTTTCGTGGACAAAGGTGCAATCCTGGAGCAAGGTACGCCCCAGGAAGTGATTGACCATCCCCAGACGGCACGAGTCCAGGAATTCCCCAGCAAGATGGCGCTGAAATAACAGTTACCATCTATTCCACAACCTTGTCCGGTACGAAGAGCCGCCCTTTCGATGGACGGCTCTTCACATATAGCGTTTTTTATAAAATTCTTATTTGCTGAAATGCCCGAGAAGTAAAAAAGACGACTCAATCTAAAGATTATCCCCTCTGGCGCAGTAGACTTTTCCTATCAACATTCTACAAAGATGTCCGGGAGATTCGAAATGGTAGACTGCACACCTGATCCAAACCTTTTGGAATCGATGCGGTCCGTCGGATACAGCCTGAACACCGCGGTGGCGGATATCATAGACAACTCAATCGCCGCCCACGCCAAAACCATCAGCATCCGCTACTTCGACCACGGCGAAGATCCGTATGTGGCAATCATTGATGACGGTGACGGCATGGACTATGAGACGGCCGTGAACGCGATGAAACTCGCCGGAACCAACCCGAACGCCAAGCGCAATGCCAACGATCTAGGCCGTTTCGGACTCGGTTTGAAGACCGCATCCCTTTCACAGGCACGTTCCGTCATGCTTTCCACCGTTCAGCACGGACGTCAGAATACGCTCCGATGGGATCTGGACCACGTCGCACGAACACGCGAATGGGATCTCGAGACCTTGGATGAAGAGCAGACCAATCTTGAATTGCCTCGAAAGGTGCGGGATCTCATGCCCAGCACGCATGGCACATGCGTGCTATGGCGTAACCTGGATCGTCTGGGAAACGTCGCGGGCGATTCCCTGCAGGATATAGACCAAGCCATGCTCGAACTGTCCGGGTATCTGGGTCTCGTGTTCCACAGGTTCCTCCACCCATATCCTGAGGATGAAATCGAACGCATCTCGATAACCGTGAACGATGAGCCCGTGCCGGAACGCGATCCTTTTCTCGTGAACAACCTTGCCACGCAGCGGCAACGGATGCAGCGCATCCCCAGCACCGACGCCACGTTGTGCGGATATACGCTCCCCTATCAGAACAAACTGACCATGGAAGACAGAGGTCTTCTTGATCTGAAACAGGAAAAAGGACACACGCTGTTCGATACCCAAGGTTTCTATATCTACCGCGCGTACCGGCTAATCACCTGGGGCAGCTGGTTCCGCCTTCTCACCCGCAAGGAAGCAACGAAACTATCCCGCGTGCAAGTCGATATCCCGAACAACATGGATGACGAGTGGACGCTTGACATCAAAAAGTCGCAGGCCACACCTCCGAAGACCATACGAGACGCGATGAAACGCTACGTGGAGAAATTAGCCGCTCCCAGCCGCCGCACGCAGCAGTTCCGTGGACGCAAGACGTCGAACGATCCGGAAGCCCGCATCTGGGACGTCATCAGTGACAGGGACGGCTCTTTTCGATATGAGATCAACACGGACAATCCATATGTGAAAGGATTCATCGACAACCTTTCCAGGGAGCAGCGCCGCGATTTCAGCGGGATGATAAAAGTATTCGCAGCAGCGTTCCCGTACAACGACGTACAATCACGACTCTCAGTGGACGAGCATGGAGCGGAGAACGGTCTGACCGATGATGAGATACGCGAATGCGCCCAAGACATGTGGATGCTTGCAAACCAGTTAAAGCACATGAGCGCTTCAGCTTTTGTCGAGAAATACAAATCCAAAGAGCCGTTTTCCTTATGCCAGAACGCCGAAGAAATCCTAATGGAGGTATCACATGCGTAATAAATGGGAAAAAGTCAAGGCTAAGGTGAAGCTTGTTCTGATGGTGGATGACGATGATGACCAAGCTCCTTCCGAACAGGATATTGAGGATGCATTAAAAATACTCGTCTCTCGAAAACCTGAACTACTAGAAGATTCCGAGGGATACAACCGCACTTTCCGCGAATTACGTAACGAGTTAGTTCCGAAAATAGACGAAGGTATAACTCTCACTGACCAAAACTCGGCATGGAAACCATGGCTGTCAGATATGCAGTCATCTGATACTTGGGAAACCCCTCGATCAGATTCGTACTATCAGTACCTCGTCATGGATAAGAATTCCAGCTATTCGACTCTCGACTATACCGCCAATGAGATAGTCAAACTGTTGGCAGATCCACGTCGCGATCAACCGGCAGTTTCCAGAAAAGGTTTGATTCTAGGAGACGTGCAGTCCGGAAAGACCCGTACCTATATCGCTCTGATGAACAAGGCCGCTGACTGTGGATACCGTCTCATCATCGTATTGACCAGTGATAATGAGAATCTGAGACAGCAAACACAGGAACGTATCGATACTGATTTCATCGGCTGGCAGGATGGAATACGAGTGGGCATCGGAAAGTACCAGCAGAACATTGCGCACCCCAGCCAGCTCACTAACGAAAATGACTTCGTGGCAGCCTACGATAAGGCATTCCATAGCTTTCCACGCCCAACATGGAACAGCGCCGCCCCCTGCGTGGCGGTGATAAAGAAAAACGCGTCAATTCTCTCCAAGTTCAATAAGTGGTTCGACAGTCCCGAATTCGACAAGGATCTGCCCGTGCTCATCATTGATGATGAAAGCGACTACGCATCTGTCAATTCCGCCAAACTGGATGATTCTCCCACACGAATCAATTCGCTGATTCGCGACCTGTGTCAAATCAGTTCCCGAACTTCTTACGTTGCCGTTACGGCAACGCCTTTTGCGAATATCTTCATCGACGATGCGGATGAAAGTGATCTGTTCCCACAGGATTTCATTCACATACTTAAATCCCCCGACGCGTACATCGGAGCAAAGAAGTTGTTCGGCGACATGGATAGCGTTCCCGAAGATTCGAGTTGCGTGAGAGAGATTGATGAGGGTGAACTAGAAAGTTGGCTACCCGTATCGCACGGAAAGAACTACGACATCGTAGATCCCGAATTGGATGACCAAGTCAAGCATGCCGTCTGCACCTTCATTAATGCGTGCGCTCTCCGTCCCAACGCGGAAGACGAACAGCAATCCATGCTCATCCATATGTCACGATTCACCGATGTCCAGCGTCAGATTGCTGATCGGGTCAGTGGTTATTTAAGGCAGGTTGAGAATGCCGTACGATTCCATGCTGATGGAGATCCGAGAATCGATGACCTGCAAGAGGCCTTTGAAAGCGAGTATTACACGAGCACGGACATTTCCTGGGGAATGATGTTCCTACGGATAAGGCGTCTTGTCCAATCCAGCAGACTTCGTGTCAGACTGGTCAACTCTGATTCCGATGACTGGAGCCTCAGAAACGATGTCCCGCCCGATCTGACTTCCAACGAATGCACCATATTCATCGGAGGAAACCAGCTTTCCCGAGGTATGACGCTCAGTGGTCTGATTTGCAGTGTGTTCTACCGGAGAGTGACAGCTTCCGATACTCTCCTGCAGATGGGCCGGTGGTTTGGATATCGTCCGAATTACGCGAATCTGCAACGTATCTGGTTACTGCCGGAATCCGTACTTGATTACCGCTACTCATGTTCCATCGTGGAAGAACTCAAGGAATCCGCAAGCAGGATGAAGCATCTTGGCATGACGCCCAAACAGTTCGGACTTGCCATCAGAAAGAACCCGAACAAGGGTGTACGCATCACCAATGCCAGCAAGATGCGCAACGCTGTGGAAGGGATCGGCTACCAAGAATTTGACATGGCCGGTGAAATCATCGAGTCAATCAAACTCGACGTTGATATGAAACGTCGAAATCAGAATGATGAAGCATTCATGAAGCTGCTCGGCGTCTGCAACGCACCGCAAGTCATCTCATCTGTATCACCCTTGGTTGAGACACAAGTCTTTCAGAATGTTCCCGCCAAGGCCGTCGTGGATTTCCTTTCCCAATACCGATCGGGCTATAGAGATACATTCTTCGGTCCCACTCTCATGACCTATCGCGATCAGGAAATCGAGATGAACACAAGCATGGCCGAACAGTACGCATGCACCCAGCTGTCAGAAAATCCCGATATGACTTGGAATATTGGTTTCATCAACGGTAACGGAAACGAAGTGGAAGGCGTCAATTTTCATTGGACCCAGGTCAAGCGTAAATGCACATTCAGGGACAATAGACAGTTCCAAATCAATGGCGATAAAATGCGACTTGGCTCCAAGAACGATGCGCTCAAGATTGCAGCCTGTACATATCAGCTTCCCATTGACCAGAAAAATAGTTCGGAGCGTCAATACTATCTGACCAAGTACTTCGGCGATCATCCGAGCCTTCTCTTCTATCGCATATGTGTGAAGAATTTTGATGGACATCAAGGATTGTCCCCACAAGAAGGTCCCGGCATGCTCGGGGTGAAGCTCATCGTCCCGGTTGATGAGGTGAATGTGAACAAGCATCTCGGCAAAACGGTCTATATGTATAACACCGTCGCTCAGCGACGTGAATTCGCCGAATTGAGTAGGAAAGCTGAAGAATACGGTGATGATTAAATGAGTCTTTCCATAAATGAAATAATCTCCCTCTGGCGGGATGAGGCTCGACGTCCGGGTCGTACTAATCATGAGTTGGACACGTCTCTTCGACTACCCATCGTTCTTGGATGCACGGTCGATGGACTCCCCTATATCATGCTGCTTACCGAACGACAGCCCAAGACCTTAAATCGGTTGGAGGCCATCGACGTTCGTGTCAGTATGCGAGGGAACGCCAGACCTCGCGAGAAATGGGCGCTCACGTTCACCCTCCAGGATTGGAGTCTGATCCATGCCTTCGGGGAGATCTGCTTGGCTTTTGCTAATCGGATCGCGGATGCGCCCTCCGAGGATGCGGCATTGCGGCAAATATATGCGACAGTTGATCAATGGCAGAGGCTGCTGAAGATATCCCGCAATTCCGACATGGCGAAACTGCTCCGCGGCACATTCGGGGAATTGGTCGCGGCGATGGAAATCACACGACAGACTGGAAAGACCATCGAAGAGGTATGCGTCGCATGGCAGGGCCCATACGCGGCACCGCAGGATTTTCAATTCCCGGATGAGAAAACAGCTTGGGAGGTGAAGACCATCCATAAAACGGCGGAAAGCATCACCATATCATCTCCCGAGCAACTTGATACCAGCGACAGAAGCATCAAGCTCATGGTCCTCGAGATACAGGAAACGAAGGATATGGAACATGGACTGACCCTTCCCCAGCTAGTCGACAGGCTACGCGAGAAGGCAGCAGACCCCTCCACCGTCACGGAATACGTGGATGACGGTCTGGCGAGCTTGGGACTGAACCTGTATTCGGGGCTTGTCTCCCAGACTGCATTCCGCATTGGAACAATATCCACTTACCGTGTCGAAGACGGATTTCCGAGGATCGAAACCGGGACGATACCGGCTGGCGTTTCGAATCTCACGTACCATATCAGCAGAAGCAACCTGACGCCATATCTGCAGTCGGAGAGCACATCGGCCATGGTGGAGGAATAATGGAAGAAATCGAGGAATACCGGCACGATCTGTGGAACGAGGTCCTTGAGCTGGCGCGCGACCGAGACATATACGATCAGGAGGCGTTTTTTGAGACCGCGTGCGAAATCCTGCGGGACAGCGAGGCGATCACCGCCTATCATCCTGCCTACTGCCGTTATCTTATGGGCACAAACAAAGCGCTAGCCATTGATGGATATGACCAAGACGCCTTCGAACTGGACGAGTCCATCGTGGTTATCGTCTGTGATGACAAACTGACCATGAACGACCAAAACGCGCCGCAGACCATACAAGCTGCGGAGTGCAAAAAATACTTCAATGCAATGCAACGGTTCTTTGTTGCCGCATGGAACGGCAGTTATCAAGCGCAAGCCGAGGAGAGTAGCGAAACCTACGAATTCGCTCAATTCATCAAACAAAATCGCGCCGGCATTCGTCGTGCACGATTCTACTTCATTACCGATCGCGAGTACACCGGCCGTAGTGACCCAGAGGCTATCCAAATTGACCAGTACAAAAAGGAAAAGGAACGACAGCATATTAGCTGGGAATACCACACTTGGGACATCCGAAGGCTTATGGAAGCTTCGCACGCCACCGGATTGGCCGAGCACATGTCGATCGAACTGCCCGGCGGCATCGCCACGGTCAAAGCTCCTGACGATATGGAAGATATGGACACCTATCTTCTGTTCGTCACTGGAGACGTTCTTTCCGGATGGTACAAGAAGTATGGCTCGAAACTGATGGAAGCCAACGTGCGGTCGTTCCTGTCAATGCGTGGCAAAGTCAACAAAGGAATCCGTACCACCATCTGCAATCAGCCTGATAGATTCGTGGCCTACAACAACGGTCTCACTGCCACTGCCACGCATGTGGAAACAGACGGACAGGGACGGATCATCAGGCTTGATGACCTCCAGATTGTCAATGGAGGGCAAACCACCGCATCCATCTTCTACACAGGGCAAAAGGACAAAACCGATCTGAGCAGGGTCATCGTCCCTGTCAAACTCGTCGTCGTTCATGAGGATATGGCGCGAGAACTCGTTCCCTATATCTCCCGGTACACGAATTCCCAGAACAAGGTCGCGGAGGCCGACTTCTCTTCCAACAGCGAGTATCAGATAAAGCTTGAGCAGTTGTCCAAGCAGGCATTGACCCCGCCTCTGCCGGGCACGATCCAGACACATTGGTATTACGAACGTGCCCGTGGCCAATACGACAGCGAGAAGAACCGTCGGGATGCCGCTTCACGTAAGGCCTTTGAGAAGGCCAACCCAAGCAAACAACGCATTAAAATGGTTGACGCCCCCAAATATCTTGTTTGCTGGGACGGGCAACCTCAAGTCGCCAGTCTTGGAGCCCAGAAGTGCTTCGCTAAATTCGTCAACCAGCAGTCGGCGAACAAGAGCGCGGCGGATGAGTTGAACGTCGATTTTTACAAGCAACTCGTTTGCAAGCGAATCATCTTTGATACCGTCTACAAACACATCAAGAAGGCCGAATGGTTCTTGGGAGCATACCAGGCGAACGTTGCCGAGTATGCCGTCGCCAAGTATTCCTTGGATCTGCGGCGTGCCGGTCTGTCCTGTGATTTCGACGCCATCTGGCGAAGGCAGTCCATCGACGCGCATATGCTCGGGTGCCTTCTGAAAGCGGGAGAACAGGCTTCCGAGGTGCTTAACGATCCACGTCGTCCCGTGCAGAACGTGAGCGAATGGGCGAAAAAGGATCAATGCTGGAACAATCTAAAAGGGAAGATGACCTGTCTCGATGCCGCTGACGTCGAAATCGTCATGGAAAAACCCAAACATGCCGCCACCAAACGAGTAGTGAAAGAGGATGAAGTATCGGCCGCTCCGGAACCGCGACACAAGGCATCCAACGAAGCCGTGGAAGAACTACCCACCGACAATGTTCTAGTATCCGACTGGCATGCGTTGACTCCCAAATCTCTTGAGAGACTCATCGCTTTCGCGACTCCCAAACACTATTTGAGTCCAAAGTCAAAGAGCTCCTTGGAGACGCTCATTTCCGGCGATGACCTTCCCATTAATGAGAACGCTTTGAACAATCTGCTCAAACGATGCTTGGATGCAGGCTTCCCGCTACGCGAACTGCAGGCAAAACCGCAGGTTCCGTTAAGGCCAGGAATAGATATCACTTCTGAAGACGCCAGCGTCGATGATAGACGTGATTTTCTCATGTCCATTCCAGAGCAGAACTGGCAGACCATAATTCAATGGGGGCAGAAACGCTACATGATCAACCAAGAAATGATGGCGGCGTTGGCGAGACTTTCCGAAGGACTTCAGCTGACCGACCGGCAGACCGTTCTGCTATGGCGTTTGGGCAATGACATGGTAAAGCGCGGTTTCCCCGCCTCCCTGTTCAAGCCCCGGGATCAACGGTAATATCCGACAGATGGCTCATCTATCCAATCGGCAACGACCTGCGCCATTTGCTGCGCCAGCAACGGTGGCACAGCGTTGCCGACCTGCCTGTATTGGTCAGTGCGGTTGCCCATGAAGAAGTAGTCATCCGGGAATGTCTGCAAACGCGCAGCCTCACGCACGGTCAGACTACGGCACTGAGACGGATCGGGGTGGATGAAGTAATGCCCGTCCTTGCTGATGTGAGACGTGACCGTGGTTGACGGCTGATCGGACAACTGTACATGGAACCGGTCCGCGAATACTACCTCTTTGCCCTCGACCGCGCCTTCGGCGTTCTTGTGGTTCGGCAACAGATACTTCGGGAAATCGTACAGCTTCGCACAAGTCTTATGTTCCTGCGCGTAAGCCGCGCAGAACAAATATCTATCCAGATCGGAATCCATGTGGTTGCGTGCAACATGCTCGGGCAACACACCGCTGCCTGCAAGATGGCCTCGATACCAGTCGGATAATGGATTCCGATCTTCAGCACCGATGCCATCGGCATGCTGTGCGGAAGGCAGATGCTTGCCCTCCATCACGGGTTCCAAGCTCGGCCCCAATGCGGATCCCTCCGGAGTGAGCATGAGTTTTTCCGCAGCCTTGCGGACGTATTCCTTCCAGTCAAGCTTGTCATGAACTCTGGAGGAGAATCCAGAACGGATGCGCGGCATCTCCCCTAATACTTGGTCGACCGTAATAACTGGGCGTGGAGTCATCACTCCGGGAGCGCCCTGGCCGCACCCGCTCCTGGTACCGAACAGGATGACCCTATGACGGGCCTGGGGGACGCCGAATTCGTCGGCGCGAACAATGAAATCATGAGGCCGCTCTGGATCTTTCACGACCATAGAATGCAGCTCGTATCCCAACGCCTCCATATCAGCACGGATATGTCCGAACACGCCTTCGCCGTAATTGCGCGCGGACAGCAGTCCTTTCACGTTCTCCATGACAAACGCCGTAGGCCTGAGCACTTCGATGAACCGCAGATAGCACTTGTAGAGCGTCTGCTTGACGTCCTTTTCGAGCCTGTCCTTATCATGGGTACGACGAGCGCGCCCGACGAGCGAATACGCTTGGCATGGCGGACCACCGATCAGCACGAGAGGACCGTCATACCCTTGCAAACGTTTCTTTGCCATCTCGACGAACTCATCATCACCCTCTTTGAGGGTTCCTTGGATTGCCTCGGCTTCGGCTGCAGCCCACTCTTCTGGATGAGAATCCTTCAATCTTTCGAGATTCTCACTGGAAGGAGTTCCGAGATAGTCGATGTAATCTTGGGGCAGCCGTCCATCCGCATCCATAAGACGGCGAGCGAACGCGCGCAACCTCAATGTGGCATGCGCAGTACGCTCCATCTCTATAGACATGATGGAGCGGAACACCGGCTCACCGTTTTCATCACGCAGGGAAGAGAATCCTTCGCTCATACCGCCTGGTCCCGCAAACAGGTCTATGACCGGTATTGGATCCATGGGCATAGTGAAAACTCCTTGAATTGAATGTCAACGGCTGCTCAAACCCAGGATACCAGGTAAATCGAAGTAAACTCGCGAGCATCGCAGGATACATACAAAAAGTCGCCCATACCGTATTTGGCGTACGTCACCACAACGCACACGATTTTCTACCCCGTATGGGGCGCACAATAGCGGATACACCATTCGAAAAAGAACAGAGGGATGTCATGGGCGACAGTAACATCCCCGAAGACTGCGGCTAAAACACAGCTCTACATAGGCGCGCTACCTCGCGCCGAACAGCCGCTTAATCCTCGCAAACAGACCACCTTTCGAGGTCTTTTTCTTTTCAACCTCCTCATTGAGAGATTTGAATCTTTCCTGAGTGACACCTGGCTTGGGCGCTTCTTCCACGTCCCAAGGATCCTCAGCTTCCCATGGATCCATGGCCGCCCAAGGATCGCTTGCAGGCTTCGAAACAGGCATCGCCGTCTCACCCTTGATGAAGGCAAGCACCTGCGGCAGGTCCTGAGGCTGCACCAACACCTCACGGGCCTTGCACCCTTCGGAAGGCCCCACAACGCCACGCGACTCCAGCAAATCCATAAGACGACCAGCCTTGGCGAATCCGACACACAGCTTGCGCTGCAGCATGGATGTCGAACCGAACTGCGAGGTGACGATCAGTTCCGCCGACTGCAGAAGCAAGTCCATATCATCGCCAATGTCTTCCAGCTCAACATCGTCCGGAACGGTACCCCAGCGGATATCGAAATCATCCATATTGCCGTCGATGTTTTTATCCGGTGTAATATCCTTCTTGTTAGATACTCGGCGTGTAGCATGTCGAGTCTGAACAGTCTTCGCCCTCCGACCATCATCCGTTTTTCTTTTTCCGTTGAGGAAATCAAGCACTTCTTTGGAAGTAACCAAGAAGTTATCGTTTATGTGATGAGCAAGATACAGTCCGTGAATACCCGTCAGTCGCGATAGAGCCGTGTACAACTGGCCGAAATCCCAGCAATCCGGATAGATAATCGCCCTATCGAATGTTTGCCCCTGCGACTTATGAATGGTAATTGCCCAAGCCAATTTAAGAGGTATCTGTTCGAATGTTCCCACAACCTCTTTTTCAATGCGTCCATTAATGAGAACAGGCTTCGTGATTTTCCACTCAAAGCTCTGCACAAAAGTAGCCTCTATTCCGTCAAACCGAACTAGGGCACCTGGACCGTCACAGTTTATGACCGTTCCCAATGCGCCGTTCATGAATGTATCTTCGGAGTTGTTGACAAGAGCCATGACTCGCGCGCCAGGTTTCAGCGAAAGCTCCTCATCAGTCGGCATATCCGACTTAAGAACCTCACCGGTCACATGCGCCACGAATGTCATTTCCTCATCTTTTAAAGCATTGAGCCTCTGCATGTTTTCATCCCGCGCCTGCGCATTGGTACTGCAAAGAATGATGGAGTCAGGCAGCGGATTGACGAGAGCATGCTGCTCTATCCAACGCGCACCATTCTTGTCGCCGAATCTGCAAGCATTAAGAGCCGCAACAAAGTGCGCATCCCTTTGCCTGATCGCCTCGCAGAGTTCCACTTCCTCGAAGTTCCAGAACGCCCATTCGCTGCTTTGAAACGCAAACGCCTCTCCAACGTCGTAGCCATATTTTTCTTCCAAAAACCGCCTCTCTTCATTAGTGATGACGGGCGGAAGCTGGCAAAAATCACCAACGACCAATAATTGGCAAAGACCCTTGCCCTTCTGTTTACGTATTTTGCCGGCAATCTTCAACACTGCGGAAAGATAATCGAATAAATCCATACGGCACATGGACACTTCATCAAGAATCAACAGATCACAATCCGGAAGCGGAGAATCCGTAGGCACAAAAGGATGCGGGTCTTTCTCCAAGGTCCGTCCCGGACGAATGCAAAGGACGCGGTGCACCGTCGAACCACCCACGTTAAGCGCGGCTATACCTGTCGGAGCACATGTAATGACGTTCAAACCCGACGTTTGAGCCCATTCAATAATCCGCTCGACAATATAGGACTTGCCTGTACCAGCGAGACCCGTAAGATAAACGTTCTTGCCTTCTTTGACTAGATCAAAAGCTTTTTTCTGACCATCAGTCAAACCATGGAAATCTCTGCCAACGCTCCTTGCCGTGGACCAAATCCGCTTATATTCTTCTTGCTTCTCGGAAAGTGTTTCAAGCGCATCCGCATTGGTCTTCTCAAGCGCATCCAGAAAGGCCTTCTCCGAAACAATCTCGATGGTGGGATTATCCGCAAGTTTTAATTCCATGGCATGCTCTTGACCTTCGTTCCATAACTGCCGAAAGCCCAAGCTGCGTTACCTCTATCGCCAACGATCACATAATTGATCCTTTTTGAAGGTCCGGTCTTCGTAACACTGCCGCCAGCCTCCTCAATCATTTCAGCGGCGGTCGATTTACCGCCATACATTTCAAAATCTCCAGAAAGCACAAATCTTTTACCACTAAAAACCGGAGTCATGCAGTTCGATACCGGGTTTTTGAGCATCCTGGCGGCCCACAGGAATCTTGCCCCTTTCTCTTCGCCAACAACAGCATCATCGGAAATCCCACCAAGGAGCTTTGCAATCTGATTTACTAGAGTGTCTCCCAAGTAAGCGTACTGCTCCTCATAAAGTTTAAGCAACTGTTTAGCATCCGCCACCGCAAAGCGAGGATTATCGCCAGCGTCGGAGATGAGCTTAATGAATTCTCCCACTTGAGCGGTCTTCTCACTTACCTGCCCGTATTCGTAAGATATCGCATATCACCTCGCCAAGCATCAACCATGCAACAGAAGCTGAAAAGCCACCCTCCTATGGACGACCTCCCCATCATCCTACCAGTTTCACACTAGCGAACACATCCCCAGAAAACCGACATCCGCGAACGCGTGCTGCGCGTCGGCGGGTGGTTTTACATGTTGGGCCTACGAATTCTGGTAAGACTCATGATGCGTTGCAGACGTTGGAGCGTGCTCATTCTGATGTGCATTGCGCTCCGTTGCGGTGGTTGATGAGGCGCAGATGTTGGCGGTGCGTTGGCTGAGGAGCGTGAACGTTTGGAGTTGAAGGCGATTGAAATGCTGAAGGGACCGAAGCGTCTTGTGCAGCCGGAGCCGGTGGATCATGCTTGGTGGGATGATGGTTCCGGCGTATACAGCATCGGCTGAGGGAGCCGGTAGGCTGGGTGTGTAAATCCAGCAGAGAGGAACGTGCCATGGCGACGCGTCGTAATGATGAGCAGACAGTTGCGGGAAGGCATCGCATGATGAGGCGTGCCGACCGTGAGGTGGCCGATCCGCAGCAGGTCGAGGCGATTATCGCAACATGCAAGATCGTGAGTCTTGCGTACACCGATGCGGAGGGCATCACCATCGTGCCATTGAATTTCGGATACGCGTTCGACACGGAATCCAATCATCTCACCTTGTATTTCCATGGTTCTGCGACCGGACGCAAGATGGACGCTGTCAAGGCCGCGGGCAACGCGCTTCCTGTAGCATTCGAAATGGCGACTGACTGCGAGGTGGTCGAGGGGCGCACGCTGTGCAATTGGGGCGAGGCGTTCAAGTCGATCGTTGGCAATGGTACCGCGTCCATCATCGACAATCTTGACGAGGCGCGCCAGGGGCTCGCACTGCTGATGAAACAGCAGGCCGGCATGGAACATGTGGAGTTCACCGACCAGCAGGTACGCGCCGTCACCGTATGGAAGGTGGAAGCCGGACTACTTCACCGCCAAAGTGCGCGAAAAGCCCCAGCCGCATATGCACTGAAACCCCGAGGCGGTGGTGCTATCATCCCCGGCAAAAGGGCTAATCTGGTAATGGTAAATCTCAACCGTCAGTTTGTTGTCGATGCGAATGCGTTGTTGGGACGCAATCCCATTATTGCGTTCGATGGTGCCAAACTGGATGGCGTGATTTCCCGCACGATCATTGGCGGCAGACCGTAGATTTCGACATGCCCGGCAATCCGGAGAATTTGATCAGTCACACATGATTGCTCATAGATGGTCGCGCCGCAAACGACGTGTTGAACGACGGCATCGCCATAGCACGAGAATGTCACCATAATCCCGATACAGATGGCCCGCATGTGGTCACCAGTCCGATTGCCGTACCGGAAGCCCACCCAGGTGATCTGCTGGCAATCACTCCGACCACGTTGGCGCCGCGCTTCCCTACGGTGTGATCTCCACCCGCCACGCGCGTGGAGTGCTGGCAGGATCCGAGGATTTCGACGGCAACTACGGCCAGTTCTGCCGAGCGGATGTTGAAACCGAAACGGCATGGTTTCCAGTTCAAACGACACACACCACAAACACAAGCAGTGAGACGGTATCGACGATACGTTTCCCGATGCATCCATTTCTGGGAATCATGGACGTGACCACCGCCAGTAATCAGCGTCCAAGCTCCATTCCACCTGCAGATTATGGTGGCAATATCGATTTACGCAATCTCACCGTTGAATCCACGCTATTTCTGCCAGTACAGATTGAAGGCGCAGGATTATACATCGGCAATCCGCATTTTACCCAAGGCAATGGCGAAGTGTCGCTCACCGCATTGGAAGCGTCGCTCAGAGCTACACTTCGCGTGCAGGTAGTGCCAACAGCCGAAGCCAAACGACTGTTCGGACGCACGGATCTGCCATTTGCGATCAGTCATGGCACACTGATTCCAATGGGTTTCAGCAGTACGCTGGATGACGCATTATCGCAAAGCGTCGAACACGCCATCGATATGATTACCGCCATGTTCGAGATGCCACGTCAACAAGTGTACCTGCTGCTGTCGGCCGCCATCGACTTCGACGCGACGCAAGCCGTTGACATCACCAAAGGCGTTCACGGTCTGATTGATCTGTCGATGTTTCAACAACTGCCCGATTATGAACGGACGATACGCGACATTGGAAACAGCAGATGGACTGCCATGCGGCGCATGCCTTATTGGCCCAGCAGGCTCAGACAAGTCACTGATTGGTCTAGCCAAAGAACTCTATAAGGGAATGGAATAACAGATGGTTTCCTCAACAAACAATCATGCAGCAAGATAGCAACACCACCCAGGCGACGGATCGCACCAAAAAGGGACGCTCTCTCCTTTGGCGCGAAGCAAATCGCAATCATGACTGAAGTGGAACTCATCGCCGGTTCCCTACATTGCCTATGTTGACGATCATGCCGTTGGCGTGGCTGATCTACCTGTGTTTCCGCCGTATCATCCATCCGACTCGCGTATAACCGTCCATACGGGAATCCGCGAACGCAAGTAAATGTCGCTTCCGTCAATCGCCGACCGCAAGAGACGTTCATGGAGCGGCGGATTCCCTTATATTCCGACAAAACCCGTACTGTTATGCGACACGCAATAACAGTACGGGTTTTCTGTGTTACTGTTATATATAACAGCTGAACAGTTTGCATCTAACTGTTCAGCTGGGAGATATATCACCTACGGAATATACAGAAAAAGAGGCACAGATTGAAGCTGATCATCTCATCCGTGTCCGGAGAACCGATTTACGAACAGATCAAGAGCCAAATCAGGTCCGTGATCATGTCGGGTGAGCTTACGGCAGGCGAGGCGCTTCCCTCACTGCGCAAGCTCGCCAAGGAACTGCGCGTCAGCGTGCTCACCGTGACCAGAGCGTATAACGAACTGGCTGACGAGGGGCTCGTGGAGAACGTGCAGGGCAAAGGCACGTTCGTGATGGAACGAGGCAACGAACTCATGAAGGAACGTGCGCGCGAACGCATCATGGACAAGCTCCGTGAAGTTTCCATCGAGGCCAAAGCCGCCGACATCAGCCTGCTTGATCTGCTTGGCATGTTCGAGAAAGCATACAGGGAACAATCATGAACGATTCCTCGCTCCCCCACGGGACACGGCCAACCTTGGCCTTGAGCGTAACCGGATTGACGAAGCATTATGATTCCGGCTTCACATTGGATGACGTGACCTTCGACCTGCCGTCCGGCTACATCATGGGTCTGGTCGGTCCGAACGGCGCCGGCAAATCCACGTTGATCAAACTGATCCTCAATATGACCACGCGAGACGCGGGACGAATCGAAGTGCTCGGCCTTGACGCGATGGCCGATGAGGAGCGGGCCAAAGAGCAGCTGGGCGTAGTACTCGACAGCAGCTATTTCATCGAATACATGACGGTCGACGCGGTGGAACGGACAAGCAGCCCAATGTACCCGCTGTGGGACCACAATCTGTTCGACGCATACCTCAGACGGTTCGGACTCGTACGGAACAAGAAGATCAAGGACCTGTCGCGCGGCATGCAGATGAAACTCATGCTCGCCGTGGCGTTGAGCCACGATGCGAAACTGCTGATTCTCGACGAGCCGACCAGCGGTCTGGACGTACTGTCCCGCGACGAGCTCATGGACATTCTGTCCGATTATGTTGCGGATGGCGAACACAGCGTAATCTTCTCCACGCATATCACCGCCGATTTGGAGCGTTGCGCGGATTTCCTCACGTATATCACGCACGGCATGCTGCATTACAGCGGACCGAAAGACGAGTTCGAAGACGCGTTCCGTCTGGTCAAGGGCGGTCCGGATGAGCTTACGGACGGTCTACAGCGGGCAATGGTCGGCATACGCACATACGCAACCGGCTTCGACGCGTTGGTCCGCACGCAGGACATCCCACACATCGGCGGCACCGACGGTCTTCTGACACAGCATGCTTCGATTGAGGATGTGATCAGACTGACCAATGCCGCGGAACATACGGCAATCGGCAATACTAACAAAGGAGACGTACGATGAACACGACAGCGAACGCGGACGCCATGACCGCCATCCTTAGGCAGATTTCCTTGGACTGGAACCGCACCATCAGCTACGGGCGGTCGTACATAGCCATCTTCTTCACGTACGCTCCAGGTGTTACATGCCTGATGGCGGCCACAGGGTCCACTCTCGACAGCGTTGCGGGAGCCGCCATCGGCGGGGCGGCCTCCGGCTTCCTGATGCTTAATATCACCCTGTTCTCCTATGAACAAATGAACAACCATCATTGGATGAACGGCATCGTGCCCATCAACCGCAACCACCAGATCCTCGGACGATTCGCATTCCTTATCGTCTGCGATCTGGTGGCGGGATTGGAAGTGGCCGTCAGTATCGCCTGCGCCAGCATCATCATGCACGAGCCAGTTAAAGTGACGGATGCGATCGGTTTCGCCGCGATGACCGTGCTGACCCTCGTGCTACTCAACACCATCGTGCAGCCGTTCCTGTACCGGTTCTCCCCTTATCGTGCCATGGCCGCCATTATTCTGAGCATCGGCGTGATCGTGGGCACGGTCATCGGACTGCGCAAGGCATTGCCGGAATTCGAAAAGACCGTCGAACAGCTGGCCGAGGCGATCAGCCGGCACCAAGCCATTGCATTAGCGGCATTCTTGATCATCGACGTACTCGCCTTGGCGTTCTCCAGCAAGATATCGCTGCATATTTACGGTAGCAAGGACATCTGAACCGAGCCAACCGGTAGACTCTTATGGAGAACGGATTTGAGGTCTTCCGAATCAACGGAAAGCCCCAAATGTATATATCCCCGTACGACACCGGTTCCTACAATACGGCAGGCGCGTCGTGGAAGTCGAACATGACACCATCCGCCAGAGCGCAAATCGCCGACCAATCAGCATTGGACGAATCGTCATGCATGGCCCACACCCGCATGCCGACGGACTTGGCCGAGCGCATGCCGACGAGCAGATCCTCGAATACGGTGCAGTCGGTCGGCTCGATACCGAGCCTCGACGCGGCCAGCAGGTACACGTCCGGCCTGTCCTTGCCGATATCGCCCGCATCGTCGACACTGACCACCTCGTCGAAATAATCGAAAATGCCGACATGCCTCATAGCCGGCTCTCGCAACATCGGTGGCAATGATGTAGCCACGGCCAGTTTCGCGCCGCTCGCCTTCAACGATTCCAGATATTCGCGCGCATACGGTTTGGCTTCAACCACCGTGGCGTACATGACACGTGCCATATGGTCCCACTCCTCCATCAACGCTTCGGGAGTGTCCGACAGGCCGAATCGTGCGATTGTGTATTCGGCGATCTGGCGGAATTGCATGGCCGCGACCTTCTGCATGTAGTCGTCCGGCACCTCGATGCCGCGTTTGGCAAGGAAGTCGACGTCCACCTGATCCCACACGCCCATGGAGTCGAGTAGCGTGCCGTCAAGGTCGAAGATGGCGCCTTTGCCTTGGTTCGCCTTGGTTTCCTGTGTCATATCGGCTCCTTTGTTTTGCAATTACCGCTTTTGCGATTTGCGATTACTTTTTACGATTGAATCCGCCGTCAGTCAAGCACCGACGATTTGAGCAGTTCCTCGGCATGTTCCAGAGATGTTTCGCTTTCGCTGCCGGACAGCATGCGGGCGATTTCGTGCACGCGCTCATCCCCGCGCACCTGGCTGATGGTGGTGGCGATGGAACCATCCTTGGTTTCGCCTTTGGCAACCACATACTGTTCGTCCGCCCAGGAGGCGACCTGCGGCAGGTGCGTGACGACCAGAACCTGCGCGGATTGGGCGAGTTTGGCCAAGCGGGCACCCAGCTCCACAGCGGCCTTGCCACCCACGCCGGCGTCGACCTCATCGAAGATGAACGTCATCGGCGGCACGGTTCCGCCGGCCACGACATGCTTTTCAGCGGCCACCAATTCGAGCGCGAGCATCAGACGGCTCAGCTCGCCGCCGGATGCGCTTTTGCCCATCGGCAGTTGCGGGGAGCCGGGGAACGGGGTGAAGAGGAATTCGATGTCGTCCGCTCCGGTGGCGTCCAACTGTTCGCGTTCCGCCACGCGGATCTCAAGTTTCGAAGTGCCCATGGCCAGCGAATCAAGTTCCGCGGTGACTTTGGACGCGAGTTCCTTCGCCGCGGCTCTACGCCGTTTGCTCACAGTCTGCGCGGCTTTTTTCGCAGCCTCAAGCAGTTGGGCGCGTTCGGCTTCCAGCCGTTCGACCTTTTCCGGCGAGGCGTCCAAATCCTCCAAATCGTATACGGCCTTGTCCCTCCACGTGATCACGTCGGACAATTCCGGCCCCCACCGGCGGGTCAGCTCGTCCAACTCGTGGATGCGCCCGTTGATGGCATCCAGATCCTCCACGCTCGCCTCATTGTCCACTTCGCCGGACAGGCTGAACACCACGTCGGACAAATCGGTGCTGATGGAGTCGAGCCGGTCGGCGAGTTCGGAGAACACGCCTTCCACGTGAATGGCGCGCAATGCCTGCGAGGCACGGTCGATCAAATCGGCGGCGCTGGCCGATTCAACGTCATCCGCCACCTGCGAGGCGTCCAACGCACCCAATGCGCGGGTCACGCCTTCGGCGATTTCGGCGGCGTTTTCGATGCGGTCGCGGCGTGCGCGCAATTCGTCCATCTCCCCCGGCTGCGGGTCGACCCGGTTGATGCGTTCGATTGACTCACGCAGGTAATCCGCCTGCTGGCGCATGGACGATTCCTGGCTGCTGAGCCTTTCCAAACGCTCGTCCATTGCGCGCAGCGCGTTCCACGTCTTGCCGTAGGCGGCCAACGCCACTTCATCCCCCGCGTAGCGGTCCAGGAATTCACGCTGCCGCGAAACGGTCGCGATACGTAACTGGTCGGCCTGGCCGTGGATCGTCACCAATTCGGCGGCGACGGAGGCGAGTACGGAACGCGGTACGCTACGTCCCGACAGCATGCTGCGGGATCGTCCGGAAGCGGGCACTTTGCGCGACAGGAACAGTTCGCCGTCCTCTGGCTCGAAACCCGCCTCCCGTGCCGCGGCCACCGCGGCCGGCGACGAGGCGACTTCGAACACGCCCTGCGCCCACGCCTCCTGAGCGCCGACGGAAACACGGCCTCCATCGGAGGGACCGCCGGAAATCAGTCGGATCGCACTGAGCAGCATCGATTTGCCGGCTCCCGTCTCGCCGGTGATCGCCGTCATACCGCCGGCAGGGGCGATCAGCGCGGAACGGATCGGACCGAGATTGTGGATCTCAAGCTCTTCCAGCATGCCCTGTCACTTCCCGCTTTCCGGTTTGCCGGTTCTAGGGAACGATTGCCCATGATGCGTGCCGCCGGTCTTGCGCGCCTGCTCGCGCCAGCCGACGACAGGCAAATCAAATTTGGTGACGAGCCGGTTCGTGAACGGCACGCCAGACAAACGAGCCAATCGCAAAGTGCATTTCGATTCACGCACTTCGACACGTGTGCTTTTGGGCAGTGCGCGTTGACGACGGCCGTCGCAGCAGATCCAGCCATCCGACGTGGAATCCTCGAGAATGTCGATGGCGAACGTGGAGCCGGAACCGATGATGAGCGGACGTGCGAACAACGCATGCGCCGCCAACGGCACCAATTGCAAGGCTTTCACATTCGGCCACATGATCGGCCCGCCCGCGGAAAACGCGTAGGCGGTGGAACCGGTCGGCGTGGATACGATCACGCCATCGCAACCGAATGAGCTCATCTCCACGTCGTCGACACGGATGGACAATTCCACCATCTTGCCACGGTCCGCACGTTCCAAAGTGATGTCGTTCAACGCCCAGTCCTCGATGGGTTCCGTCGCGCCCGGCAGCCATACGTCGACGTGGGCGATCATACGTTCGTCGATGGAATAGTCGTGGTCGGCGATCCGACGGATCGCCTCGCTCATCTGGAAGCTTTCAAATTCGGCAAGAAAGCCGACATGCCCTAGGTTCACGCCGAGGATGGGCACTTCAGTGCAATGAACCAGTTCGGCCGCGCGCAGAATGGTACCGTCCCCGCCAAGCACGACCACGATTTCCGTGTTTTTCGGCACTACTGGCGTCTTGCTGCCGAAATCGGGCGCTTCGATATTGTCGATGATCGTCACTTCGAAATCGGCGCGCCGCAGCTGTTCGACGGCTTCTTCGACCACCGTGCCGCTTTCACGCAGACGTGTATGCGTCACTACCACCGCATGCCGGGTACCGTGCATCGCAAGCCCTTTCCGAGAACTCTCGTACATACCACGTCCTCGACGGACGCCGATGCCTACCATTGTAATCGAACAAATGAACGAATGGCGGTAGCGGGTGTCCGGACACGCCGCAGACGTTTCCGTTCGTTCACGAGCCACGTACATCCCACCCGCAAAACCTGTTCGTCGTTTTCCCACGAATCCGCCGAACAGGCCGAATGGTATGTCTCTGCACCGTTCGTCACACTACCGTCTACAATAGCTCAAGGAAACGAAGACCGTTTATACAGACAAGGAGCGAGGAACAGCATGTCCAACCTCGTCTTCGACGAGTCCTCCTCCAATCGCGAGGCCTCACATGGCTATGCCTGGTGGTTCTCCGGGGACACGTTCGAGAAGGCCATGGCGGAGGAGCGCAAGCCGCGCAAGCGCAGCCTAATGCACAGACTCACCACACATCCCGGACGTCTGACCATCCTGTACTTCATGATGTTGGGCGCATTGTCCACGCTGCTCCTGCTCACGCCCACCGCCACGCCGAAAGGCGAGCAAACGACATTCACCACCGCGTTCTTCACCGCGATCTCCGCGATTTCGACGTGTGGCATCTCCATCGTCAATTCGACGACGCATTGGTCCGCTTTCGGCCAGGCCGTGCTCATCTTCTCCGTGCAGATGGGCGGCTTGGGTGTCATGACGTTCGCTTCACTCATCGCCTTGGCCGTGAACCACCATCTCAAGGCCACGCAAAAGCTGCTGACGGCCAACGAGCTGGGCACCACGAAACTCGGCGAGATCAAGGGCGTGCTCACCGTGGTCATCGCCACCGCGTTCACCATCGAAGGCATCACGTTCGTGGCGCTGTTCCCCGGCCTGTACAAAGTCAATCATGGCAATGTGCGGCACACGCTGTGGGAATCGTTGTTCTTCGCGGTCATGGCATACAACAACGCCGGCTTCACCCCTGACGGCGCCGGCCTGCATGTCAACAATTGGGCTGTTGGCCTGCCTATCCTCGTCAGCGCGTTCTGCGGCACGCTCGGCTTTCCCGTCCTGCTTAACCTCATGCGCTCATGGCGCAACCATCGTCCGCCGAAGCGTTGGAGCCTGCATACCAAGCTCACGCTGACCACCACGTTCTGCATCGTGCTCGCCTCGTTCACCTGGTTCCTCCTCATGGAATGGAACAACAAACTGCTGTTCGCCACCGAAGGCGTGGAACCGCGGTTGTGGCATGCGATGGTGGCGGCCGTCATGCCCCGCAGCTCCGGCTTCGACCTGTCATGGATGCCGGGCGTGAGCGACGCGACGAAGGTGTTCCTGTCCATCGTCATGTTCATCGGCGGCGGCAGCACTTCGACCGCAGGCGGCATCCGCGTCACCACATTCGCCGTGATTCTGTTGACCTGCCGCGCCGCGTTCACCGGACGCCATGACGTCAACGCATTCCATCGTCGCATCCATTCGCAAGCCGTCATGACGGCCGTGGCCGTCACCACCTCATGTCTGGCACTCGTCACCATAGTGTCCATGACATTGATGGCCATCACCGGATGCTCGCTGAGCAACGCGCTGTTCGACACCTGCTCGGCGTTCGGTCTGGGAGGCTATTCGGTCGGCGTGGCCAGCGCTTCTAGTCCAGCGGTCCTGTACATTCTCGCCGCGACCATGTTCATCGGCAGGCTCGGTCCGCTCACCATCGCCTACGCGATCTCCAGGCCGCGCAATGTGGAGCCGGTCCGCTACCCCACCGAGCAGATCGTGGTCGGCTGAGCGGATTCGTCGATACGGTTTCTATACCCGCAACTTCCTATACTTGAATCCGGAACAGAACATCGAAAGGTACGCGAACAATCATGGCTAACAACACCAGAAGCGTTCTTGTGGTAGGACTCGGCCGTTTCGGCAGTTCCGTAGCCACCACATTGGATACGATGGGACAGGATGTGCTCGCCGTCGACAAGGACGGCGAACTGGTGAACCGCTGGTCGTCGCAGATCCCCACCGTGCAGGCCGACATGACCGACGTGATGGCGTTGGAGCAGATCAACGCCTCCGATTTCGACACGGCGGTCGTAGCCATCGGCGACAGCGTCGAAGCGTCCGTCATCACCGCCGGCAATCTGCTGGACGCGGGCATCTCCGACATTTGGGCGAAGTCGGTGTCCAAGGAGCATGCGCGCATTCTGCAGCGTATCGGCGCACGGCACATCATCAACGCGGAGACCGATGCCGGCAAACGCGTAGGGCACTTGGTGTCCGGCAACTATCTGGACTACATCGAGCTTGAAGGCGCGTACAGCGTGGTGAAGATCCACACTCCCCCGCATGTCGTCGGTTACTCCATCGAGGATGCGCGCGTACATGAACGGTTCGGCATCACCGTGGTCGGTGTCAAATCGCCGGGCAAGGAATTCGAATACGGTTCGAAAGAGCTGATTATGCACCGTAACGACGAGCTCATCATCATGGGCAAGCAGGATCAGATCGACAAGTTTTTGAGGGGCTAGGCCCACGGAACATGCAAAAGGCCGGCGGTCCATATGGGATTTTTCATATGGGCCGCCGGCCTTTCATTTTTACGCTATCGATTGGCGGAGAACGGTTTACGCCACTGCATACAGCAGATACTCGATGTTGCCGTGCGTGCCTTCGATCGGTGAGACCGCCGTGGCGCGTACATCCAGTCCGTTGGCTTTCGCGCAGGCGGTGACGGTGTCGAGCGCCTGTTTGCGTAAGGTTTCGCTTTCCACGATGCCGTTTTTGCCGAGGTTGCCTTTGCCGACTTCGAACTGCGGTTTGACCAGCAGCACGACGTGTGCGCCGGGCGCGGCGATGCGCGCGATGACGGGAATCACGTATGTCAACGAGATGAATGACACGTCGGATACGATCATGCTTGGCCGGTACGGCAGATCATCCGCTTCGACGTCGCGGATGTTGACGCCGCTCATTTCGATGATGCGCTCGTTGCCTGCGATGCGCGGGTCAAGCTGGCCGTGCCCCACGTCGAGCGCGATCACATGCGCGGCACCGCGTCGCAGAAGCACGTCGCAGAAACCGCCGGTGGACGCGCCGATGTCGAGGCAATCGAGTCCTTCCGCGGAACGCAGGCCCGTCTGGGAGAACATGTCGAGCGCGCCGACCAGCTTGTAGGCTCCACGGGAGACGTAATCGTCTCCCAGATCGGCATCAAGCGTGTCGGCGGCCGTGACTTTGAGCGACGCTTTGGATGCGACGGTGCCGTTCACCCGGACCTTGCCGGATTCGATCAGCCGTTGTGCTTTGGAGCGACTATCCGTGACGCCACGCTCCACCAGCGCGATGTCGAGTCGGACGACGGCACCGGAATCGTCATTCATGTTGCGCATACGCACGTGCGGCAATCAGGCGATTCGGAATTCCGGCACGATCATGCCGTCGACGCTGTGTCCGCGATCCGCCGCATCCCACATGGCGGCGCAGGCCGCACGAAGACCGTCGACGCTGGTGATGTCGGTGACGTAAAGACGATCGCCGTCGACGCACGCCTGCACGTCGCGGCAGCTCCAAGCGCCAGCCTCATGCACGACTTCGGGGGCCGGCTCGTTAAGTCCGGTCAGGTCCTTGGCGATGTAGGTCGGACGCAGATGCTCCGGAGCGAACATCAGCTCATGCGGATTGGTGACGCCGGTCAGCACGGCCAGGGAATCATAGCCGCCACGATTGCCGGCTTCGATATCGGTATCGAGACGGTCACCGATGGCGAGGCATGCTTCCTTGGCCACTGGTTCGGCACCATCATGCGCGGCAAGCAGTCGGGCTTCGTCATACATGGCGGATTCCGGCTTGCCTGCGGACGAAACCGGTTCCACACCAGTGGCGTTGATGACGGCCATGATCATGGAACCGCAACCGGGGGCGATGCCCAGCTCACGCGGAATGGTCAGGTCGCGGTTGGTCACGAAATACGTGGCGCCCTGTTCTACGGCGTAGGCGATTTGCGCCATCTGGTTCCAAGACATGTCCGGGTACCAGCCTTGGATGGCCGCGACCGGCTTGTCTTCGGCGGAATCAACCACTTCAAGACCCTGCTTGGCGACTTCCTCACGCAGATGCTGTGCTCCGAGCACAAACACTTTCGCACCTTGCGGCACCGCACGGGCCACCATACGGGCAGCCACCACGGACGAGGTGATGACCTGCCATGGTTCGACGTCAAGGTCGAAGCCCTTAAGCTGGTCGGCCACCACGGATTGCAGTCGGGAGGAATTGTTGGTGGTGTATTCCACCGTCATGCCGAGGCCTTCGGCCTTGCGGATGCTCTCTGCAGCATGTTCCACCGGATTCTTGCCGCGGTAGACCACGCCGTCAAGATCAAGCAGCGCCAGCTGGTAGGCTTCGCTCAGCGGACGGGTTGTGGATTTCAGCATTGTTTTGCCGCACCTCACTCGTTGTCGGAATCGGCTGCGGATTCGACCTCATCCTCAGTCTGGTCGTCTTCGGAGTCGCCCGCGTTTTCGCCGTCACCGGCAGGCTCGTCGTCGGACTCGGCGCCTTCCTTGGCCGCTTCGGCATCAAGCTGGGTCTCATCGTTGGTCTCGCCGTTCTCGTCGACGGCCTCGGAATCGTCCTCATCCTCGTCTTCCGGCGCATACTGGGCGTCATCTTCGGAAATGCCGAGCTTGTCCATAAGCTCGTCGTTCAATTCCTGCATGTCGTATTCGATGACCAGATCGTCGGAGGTCTCGTCCTCTTCGGCATCGGCGTACTGCAGCTCAAGCTTGTCAAGCAGCTGGTCGAGGGCCACGGCCTCATCGGAGCGTCCGGCCTGCTCGAGGAAGTACTGTTCGGCCTGCACCGCACGCATGCGGTATTCGCCGGCCAGACCCTTGGAACGGCCCAGCGTATGCACGATCTCAATGGCCTTATTCCACAGTTCGAGGTCGCCTAGCGCGCCCGCGTACACGAGGAACATCTCGGCCTTGGATTCGCCGCGCAGATACTTCGCGTCATCGCTCATGGCGGTTTCGATGGCCTTCTTCGGCTCGCCCATACCACGCTCGCAGTCGGCGATGAACGGCAGATAGTCAAGGAAACCGTTCATGCGGAACGCGGTGCGGAACTCACGCAGGGCCAGTTTGTAATCGCCCTGACGGTAGGCCACGAACGCAAGGGTCTCACGCGCGAAATCAATACGGGAAGCCTGATGCGCCACCCACTTGGCGTGTTCGAGCGCCAGCTCCGGATCCCTTTCCTCAAGCGTGTAGGCGGCGAGGATGTGCAGGCCGATGTTCTCCGCATGTTCCTTGGACAGGCCACGCAGACGCTCACGGTCATCGGTGGACAGCATGCTCCACTCGATGCCCTTCGGCATCTTCGGCTCGCCCGGGCGACGATGCGTGTACGGGTTTTGCGACGGGAAGCTCATCGTGCCGTCGGAATTGCGACGTGGCTTCGACAGGTATTCACCACGCTTCGCCTCGCGGTACTCCATCTTCTCTTCACGGGTGAATTCGCGGCGCTCCTCGCCTTCCGGACGCTGGTCGCGATCCTTGTGGAAGTCACGACGCTGGTTGTCACGGCGGAAATCCCTGCGATCGCCGTCACGACGATCATCACGACGGAAATTACGACGCTCGCCATCACGGCGCTCCCCGCGGCGGTCATCGCGGCGGAAGTCCCTGCGATCGCCGTCCTTGTGGAAATTGCGGCCGCCACGACGCTCACCATCGTCACGGCGGAAGTCACGACGGTCACCGTCATGACGGAAATTGCGACGCTCGCCATCACCATGGCGGTCGTCACGATGGAAATCCCTGCGATCGCCGTCACGACGGTCATTATGACGGAAGCCGGAACGCTCGCCATCACGCTGGTAGCGCGGATTGTCGCCGCGATTGCCACGATAGCCGCCGCGGCGGTCGTCACGACGCTCGCCATCGCGGTTGAACTTGCGCGGACCGTTGTGGAAACGACGCTCCTGACCTTCGCCTTCGCCATCGCGATGGAAATCGCGGTCGCCACGACGGTATCCGCCGCCATTGCCCTTGCGATATCCGCCCTTACGGTCATCGTTGTGGAAGCCGCCGGACTTGTGTCCGTAGGACTTGCCGCCGTTGCCGCGCGGCTTGAATCCCTTGCCACCGCGGTTACCCGGCCTGCCCGAGCCGTAGGACTTGTGGTTGCCGTAGGACTTGCCGCGCGATCCGCGCTGTTCTTCTGCCATGCTGTTCCTTATTGGTCTTGAGATACTTGCGATTATTTACTTACGATTGCCTATGCGTCTCACGCCTGTTCGACGACGCCGAGCGCCTTCTTGCCGCGGCGGATGAGCACGAAACGACCATGCAGGAAGTCACCTTCCTGCAACGTCTGTTCCTCATCCTCCACGCGCGTGTTGTTGAGGTACACGCCACCGGACTTGATGGTCTTGCGCGCCTCGGAAATCGACTTGAACAGGCCTGCCTTCATACCAGCCTCGGCCACACGGTCGCCGGCTGCGACCTTGGCGAATTCCCCATCGACCTTCATGCCGTCGATAGCGGCCTCAAGCGTGGACTCATCGATGTCCGCCAGATCGCCGCCACGTCCGAACAACGCGCCGGCAGCTTCGATGGCCTGGCGAGTGGCTTCCTCGCCATGCACGAAGCTGGTGACCTCCCATGCGAGGGTGCGCTGCGCCTCACGCGCGCCCGGATTGGTCTTGCTTCCCTCGATAAGCCGTTCGATTTCGGCCTTTGGCAGGAAGGTGAACGCCTTGAGCAGGTTCTCCATCTCGCTGTCGGGACGGTTGAACCAGAACTGGTAGAACTTGTAGGGGCTGAGCATCGTGCCATCCAACCAGACGGCGTTGCCTTCGGACTTGCCGAACTTCTTGCCCTGCGCGTCGGTGATGATCGGGCTGGTGAACACGTTCACGTCCACGCCGCGCACCTTGTGGATCAGATCCAGACCGGAGGTGAGGTTGCCCCACTGGTCGGAGCCGCCGATCTCCAGCACGCAATGGTACTCGTCGAACAGGTGCAGGAAGTCGTTGCCCTGCAGCACCTGATAGCTGAACTCAGTGAAGGAGATGCCTTCCTCGGAGTTGAGGCGACGGGCCACGGTGTCCTTGGCGAGCATGGTGCCCATACGGAAATTCTTGCCGACGTCACGCAGGAAGTCGATGACGTTCATCGAAGCGGTCCAATCGTAGTTGGACACGAAACGTACCGGATTGCTGCCTTCGGTCTCGAGGATGCCGCCGATCTGCTTCTTCAGACGATCGGCCCAGCCGGCCACGACGTCCTTCGGGTTGAGCGTACGTTCGCCCGACTGGCGCGGATCTCCGATCAGGCCGGTGGCGCCGCCGACCAACGCGATCGGATGGTGTCCTGCGGCCTGCAGGTGGCGCATGTTGATGAGCTGAACGAGGTTGCCGATGTGCAGGGAGGCGGCGGTCGGATCGAAGCCGCAATAATAGGTGATGGGCTCTCCGTTCAACGCTTCGGCGAGTCGATCCCTGTCAGTGGACTGGGAAATCAACCCGCGCCATTCCAGTTCATCGAGGACGGAATCGAAACCGGCCTCCTTGAAATCGATGACGTGAGCCATAACTGTGCTTTCTCCCTATCGAATTGTGGACATTACCGCGTTTTACGCACCCTACAGTTTCGCAGAAGACACAGACAGCCGCGTGTGCCGTTTTCCATGTTTTTATCAAAGCGATCACGGAACATGCCGGTTAAAATCGAAAACGGAATCTCATTGACGAGAAGAAGGGAGGCCTGCATGGATCGCAAAGGCATGAAGGCCAATGCAAGGAAAGCCTATAAGAGACACTATTGGATGATAGTCGTCATCTGCCTGTTCGCTTCGGTGTTCGGTGTCGCCTACAGTTCGTCGACATGGTCGGTGAACGCCAGTTCCCCGTCCGCAACCGTGCAGGAGGATGGCACAGCGCAATCCGACAACGTGTCGAAAGTGTTGGAGAACCTGCTTGTCGGCGATGAAAGCCAGGCACGCAGGCAAGTGGAGCACAATCAGGAGCAGATCGTGCAAAACGACACCAATGCCATGATGGGGCGTAAACGCGGCGTGTTCGCGTCTCTGCTCAACTCGTTCTCATCGGGTTCGGTCATTCTGTCGATGGCCGATGCGGCCAATTCCATCGTGCATAATGACGGCGTCGCCGTGGCCGTACCAATCGTCGTATTCCTGGCCGTTTACCTTTTCGTATGGCTGTTCGTCCAGCAGACATACCGGGTGGTCATGATGCGCATGCTGCTTGAGGGGCGGACCTACGACAAACTTCCCGTGAGCCGTTTTCTCTACCCGATCACCACGCGCAAATGGTTGTCGATGGCGAAGGTGATGCTGCTCGAGAACGTGTTCCTGTTCCTGTGGACGTTCACCATCATCGGCGCGTTCATCAAACCGTATTCCTACCGTATGGTGCCCTACATCGTCGCCGAAAATCCGAATATCGGGGCACGGGAGGCCATCAGCCTGTCCAGGCGCATGATGAAGGGTCACAAGTGGGAGTGTTTCGTGGCCGACCTGTCGTTCCTTGGCTGGTGGCTGCTCAATCTGTTCACGCTCGGCTTGAGCGGCATCTTCTATTCCAACGGCTATAACGCGGCGTTTTTCGTCGAATATTACGTGCATGTGCGCGGATTGTCCAAGGATTCGGGATTGGAGTGAAGCGAGCTGCTCAGCGACGAATACCTGTACAGCAAGGCCTCCGCTGAGACATTGCATGCCGCGTATGGTGATGTTGCCGAAACGGTGGAGCAGTTGTCCAGCAATCTTGTTCCAGTGGACAAGCCAAACGGTTTCGTCGGGTTCCTGTCCGAATGGTTGGGCGTGCGTATCCTGCATGCGCGGTCGGTGACCAAGTATGAGGAGTATCGCGAGCAACTGCACCAGATCGATACCGGCAGGGAGATTCTGGACGGCGCTATCTATCCTGGTCGTCTGGCTCCGGCGCCGATGGCGTTCCGGTTCCGCGAATCCCGCACCGTCAGCTCCGATCGCAGCTATTCGTTGGTCAATCTGGTCATGATGTTCTTCATCTTCTGTTTCGTGGGATGGGTATGGGAGGTGAGCCTCGCCTTCATTTCCGAAGGAACGTTCGTGAATCGTGGCACGCTGCATGGGCCATGGCTGCCGATCTATGGCACCGGCGGAGTGATTATCCTTATTCTGCTGAAGAAGTTGAGGAAGAAGCCCTTGTTCGAGTTCCTGGCCGCCATGGTCTTGTGTGGCGGGTTGGAGTACTTCTCGTCCTGGTATCTGGAGAAGACCCACGGAGGACAACGCTGGTGGGATTACACCGGTTATTTTCTCAATCTCAATGGTCGTATCTGTGCCGAGGGTCTGCTGACGTTTGGTTTGGGCGGTTTGGCGATTGTGTATCTGCTGGCTCCTGCATTGGACAACTTGCTGAGTCGTATCGATACAAGAAAGCTCACCGTTGTGGCCGTCGTGCTTCTGGCGTTCTACTGTGTGGACCAGGCGTATTCGGCGCAGCATCCGAACATTGGTGCCGGCATCACCGATTACAAGGGGTCGGCCACATCGCAAGTGTCGTAGCCCCTATCCGATGTGATGCATAAAGGGATTTTGCCCGTCAGCGTGCGCAACGCAGGTTGGCGGGGCAAATCGTTTTTGGACACATGCTATACGACACGTGTGGCCGGTGGAAACTTACTTTCGGCGCAGCATCTCACGCACGGTTTCCATGATCTTGCTGTATTTGGTGGAGTCCGTGGAACGCATGCGTGGGAAGGAGCGGATCATACGACGTTGCTGCCAATTCAACGCGGAAGAGACAAGCTGACGCATATTGGCGACACGTTCCTGCGACGATTCCGACAAATCATGCATCTTTTCCCGGAACTCCTCTTTGCCCCACTGCCAGGAGTCTCCGGCCTTCTCCGCACGATCCTGCACCGCTTCGCTGAATTTGGCGAGACGCTCGGACAGACCGACGATGCCCACCACGGTGACGATGGTGTCGATGATAACGACGATAGCGGCGACCGCGCATATCACGTGCACGGCAAGCAGCGGAATCATGGCGGTGAGCCGTTCGACCTGCGGCTGGACCACATCGATAATCAATACTCCGCCGAATCCGAATACGATTGCGCCGAGCAGACAGATGCGGCCTTGGATGTTGAATCGGTAATGGCTGTAATCCCACCATCTGGCGTGGAACAACTTTTCCATGCCCCAAGAGGTGATGTACTCGAGTATGCTCGCGCCAAATGAGGAGATAAGGAAAATCTCGATGGGATTCGTGAAGTCATGCAACAGCACAATCGCAAGCACCGCGCCGCATCCGTAAATTGGGCACAACGGCCCGTTAAGGAAACCACGGTTGACCCATCGACGTTCCGAAACGGACACGAGAACCGACTCGTACACCCATCCGATAAAGGCGTACAACAGGAACCAAAGGAACAAATATTCGAGTGTGAGCGCCACAGCCATCAGCTCCTGTCCATCGGTTGTCCGGATGCGGGTTTGTCGAAACGATCGAAAGAGAGCGTTTCCTTCGTGGCGCTGATTTTGTCGGCCGCGGTGACAAGGTATCCTTCGATGTACTTCGGCGGATAGGGAGTCAATGGGAACATGTGATGTTCGATGCTGTCCCGTTCGATCTGGTTGAGTTTGAAATCCCGTATGGCGTTGCGCATGGCCGTTTCACCATGTGTGAATCCATGTAGCCGATGGGTGCCGTTGTCCCAGTCATGCCAATCGTAAAGGAAGTAATCATGGAGCAAAGCGGCGCGAATCAACGAATGTAGATCAACCCTATTCCACAGGTGCAGTCTGTCTGCCAGCCAGACGGACAGACAAGCCACACGAATGGAATGGGCGAATGTGGTGACCACGCCATGCTGGTAGCAGACCCTTTCGATGGCCATGTGGTCATGTTCCAGAATCTCCCGGCCGTGCGCGTAGACCAGCCGTCGTATCTGCGTGCGCGTCAACAGCACCGCTTTTTGCTCCTTGCTTGATAGGGATTACTTGAGCAGGGATTCGGGCGACTTGTATGCGGAACCGTCAGACACGGAGTTGGCGAAGGCGCGTAGCTGCTCGATGGTGGTCTTGGCGGAAACGATCTGTTCGCGCACGCGCAGCGGGGAGGTGCCTCCCTTGCCGTTGCGGGCGGAGACGGAGCCTTCGGTGGACAGCACTTCACGCACCTGCGGGGCCTTGTCCGCCGGCAGGAAGTCCTTGAACACGTTGATGAAGTCCTCGTCGGTCAAATCCCACAGCTCCTGGCCACGGTCTTCGGCAATCTTGACGCAGGCGCCGGAAAGCTCGTGCGCGTGACGGAACGGCACACCGTTCTTGACGAGCCATTCGGCGATGTCGGTGGCAAGGGCGAAACCGGTCGGGGCTTCGGCTTCGAGGCGTTCCTTGTCGAAGACCATGGTGGCGACCATGCCGGTGAACGCCGGCAGCAGCACTTCAAGCGTGTCCACTTGGTCGAATACGGCTTCCTTGTCTTCCTGCAGGTCGCGCGCATAGGCTGTCGGCAGGCCTTTCAAGGTGGCGAGCAGGCCAGTCAGGTCGCCGATGAGTCGTCCGGACTTGCCGCGAGTGAGTTCGGCGATGTCCGGATTCTTCTTCTGCGGCATGATGGACGAGCCGGTGGAGTAGGCGTCATCAAGACGCACGAACGCGAATTCCTGGGTGTTCCAGATGATGATCTCTTCGGACAGGCGGCTCAGATCGACACCGGTCATGGCGGCGATGAAGGCGAATTCGGCGACCAGATCACGGCTGGCGGTGCCGTCGATGGAGTTGGCGGTCACCTTGGAGAAGCCCAGCTCACGGGCCACAGCCACCGGTTCGAGTCCAAGGGTGTTGCCGGCGAGGGCACCGGAGCCGTACGGGCTGGCGTCGATGCGCTTATCCCAATCGGCGAGACGTTCCACGTCACGCAGCAGCGGCCACACGTGGGTCATGAGCTGGTGGGCAAGCAGAACCGGTTGGGCGTGCTGCATATGCGTACGTCCCGGCATGACGGTGCGACCGGCTTTTTCGGACTGCTCGATCAGTGTTGCGGCGAGACCGAGCAGCATTTTGGCGATGATGCGGCTGTGGCGGCGCAGCCACATGCGGATGAGCGCGGCGATCTGATCGTTGCGGGAACGGCCGGCGCGGAGCTTGCCGCCGAGTTCGTCACCAGCGATCTGGAGTAGACCGCGTTCGAGTGCAGTGGCCTCGTCCTCGTCATCCTCGATCGGAGCGAACGCTCCGGAATCCACGCGGCGCTGCAGCTCGTCAAGGGCGTCTTCCATGCGCTGCAGCTCATCGGCGGTCAGCAGTCCGGCGCGGCCCAGTGCACGGGCATGGGCGCGCGAACCGGCGATATCGTCATCGGCGAGTCGCCAGTCGAATTGGGTGGACTTGCTCAGCCGTGCGAGTTCCGGCGACGGACCAGACTTGAAACGGCCGCCCCACAGGGCAAGATGCTCACCATTAGTAGTGCTCTCGGTCATTGTTTTTCCAAATCTCCTTGCAGATATGACTGAGGGAGAGCTTACCAGTCAGGATGGTCCCGACGGTACGCTCTCCCCCATTATCAAGACGATTCACAACGTGAATCCGGATGATGCTTACTCGACGCTGTTCTCCGGAACCTCGATGCCGTTGCCGAACTTGACGTCGCGGGCTGCGGCCACGCGGCTCGGCAGACCATAGATGTCGATGAAGCCGTTGGAGGACTTCTGGTCGAAGCTGTCGCCGGAATCGTAGGTGGCCAGGTTGTAGTCGTACAGCGAGCTGTCGGAGCGACGGCCGGTCACGACGGCGCGGCCACCGTGCAGAACCATGCGAATCTCGCCGGAGACGTACTTCTGGGTGTCTTCGATGAAGGCGTTCAGGGACTGGGTTGCCGGGGAGAACCACTGCGCGTCGTAGACCAGTTCGGCCCAGCGCTTGTCGATGTCGCGCTTGATGCGGTGCTGCTCGCGTTCGAGGCAGCAGTTCTCGAGTTCCTGGTGGGCGGTGATCAGCGCCACTGCGCCCGGAGCCTCGTACAGCTCGCGGGACTTGATGCCTACCAGACGATCCTCAATCAAATCGATACGGCCGATGCCCTGCGCGCCTGCACGACGGTTCATCTCTTCGATGGCCTGCAGCGGAGTGACGTCATGACCGTCGATCTTGACCGGGACGCCCTGCTTGAATTCGATGACGACCTCATCCTCGACCGGTGGGAACGCCGGATCGTCGGTGTAGGAGTAGCAGTCCTTGGTCGGACCGTTCCACGGATCCTCGAGGAAACCGGTCTCGATGGCACGGCCCCACACGTTCTGGTCGATGGAGAACGGGCTCTTCTCGGTCTGCACGATCGGCAGCTTGTGTTCCTTGGCGAAGGCGATCTCGACGTCGCGGGTCAGAGACAGGTCGCGAATCGGGCTGATGGCCTTCAGCGTCGGGTCGATGGAGGCGATGGAGACCTCGAAACGAACCTGGTCGTTGCCCTTGCCGGTGCAGCCGTGGGAAATGGTGTCAGCGCCGAACTGGTGGGCGGCTCGCACAAGATGCTTGGAAATCAGCGGACGGGAGATGGCGGAGACCAGCGGGTACACGCCTTCGTACATGGCGTTGGCCTTCAGGGCCTTCATGCAGTATTCGTTGGCGAATTCATCACGGGCATCGACCACGTAGGCTTCGACCGCACCGCATGCCAGCGCGCGCTGCTTGATGGTTTCGAGGCTTTCGCCGCCCTGGCCGACGTCGAGGGACACGGCCACAACATCCTTGCCGGTGCGTTCCTTCAGATACGAAATGGCGACGGAGGTGTCAAGACCACCGGAGTACGCCAGGACGAGACGATTCTGATCGCTCATGGTTTCCCTTTCTAACATCCAACGTTATTCATCAGTATATGCACAGCTCTGTATATTTATGCATATTTGGTGCGTCGTGTCCACTATATGGCTATTCACGCTTTGGAAGCGACATCAAGCAGCCATTGCGCACGCCGTTTGGCGACATCATCCTCGGAGCAGATAACCATGACCGTGTCATCTCCGGCGATGGTGCCAAGCACGCCTTCGATGGGCTGCTTATCGATGACGCTGGCCACATATTGCGCGGCGCCGGATGGCGTGTGCACGACCACGAGATTACGTGCCGCGGCCACGGATGTGACCAGTCCGGACAGTACCCGGCTAATCTGCTGCTCGGTTTTGGCGTCCGGGTTAGAAACCGGATGTTCATCAATGTTCTGTTTGCCGACGGCGTAGGCCACGGTTCCGTCGGCAAGACGGGTCTTCGTGGCGTGAATCTCATCGAGATCACGGCTCAGCGTGGCCTGCGTCACCTCGATGCCCTGGTCGGCGAGAATCTGCGACAGTTGCGATTGCGAGGTGACGATGCGCGTCAGCAGCGCCTGCTCAATGGCGCTCAGTCGAGCGGTTCGTGTGGCAGGACGCTGCAACGCGGGAGTGTGGTCAGTCATCAGACCAGCAGGCTTTCATCGCCACGGGCCTTGCCGGCCAACCAGGTCAGCAACGCCTTCTGGGCGTGCAGACGGTTGCCTGCCTCATCCCAAACCACGGACTGAGGACCATCGATAACCTCGGCGGTGACCTCCTTGCCGCGATATGCAGGCAGGCAGTGCTGGAAGATGGCGTCGTCCTTGGCCTTGGCCATGAGTTCGGCGTTCACCTGGTAATCCCAGAACGGCTTGGAACGGACAGCGTATTCCGCTTCCTCGCCCATGGAGACCCACGTGTCGGTGAAGACGCAATCGGCTCCGGCAACAGCCTCATTCGGATCAGTAGTGACGAGGATGGAGCCGCCGGTCTCAGAGGCAATCGCTTCGGCATCGGCAACGATCTGCGGATCCGGCAGGTATCCGTACGGTCCTGCCACACGCACGTTCATGCCCGCCACAGCGCCGCCGAGCAGGTAGGAGTTGGACATGTTGTTGGCCGCGTCGCCAAGATAGGCGATGGTCTGGTTCTTGAGGTTGTCTACACCGCCGCGATGTTCCGAGATGGTCTGGAAGTCAGCAAGAATCTGGCACGGATGGAATTCGTCGGTCAGTGCGTTCACCACCGGATGGGTGGAGTACTTGGCCATTTCCTCAACACGGTCCTGACCAAAGGTGCGCCACACCACGCCGTAGGCCATACGGTCAAGCACGCGAGCCGTGTCGGCCACCGGTTCGCCACGGCCCAGCTGGGAGCCGGACTTGTCAATGACCAGCGGATAACCACCGAGTTCGGCCACGCCAATGGAGAAGCTGGAGCGGGTACGGGTACTGGGCTTGTCGAAAATCACGGCGATGCCCTGCGGGCCAGCGAACGGCTGGTGATAGAAACGGTTCTTGTGGAACTTGATGGCCAGTTCCAGCACCTGCTTCTGTTCTTCGTGGTTCAGATCGTCATCGCGCAGCATATGGCGCAGTTCAGGGGTTGCCATTGGTATAGAGGCTCCTTTCAAATTCTTCGGGTTCGTCCGAGATCAGTCGTTAGGCAGGTCGGACGGAATCTTGGCGAGGATGGACACCGCTTGATCGACGTCCTGAGCAGTGATGACCAGCGGCGGGGCGAGACGCAACGCATTCGGAGCCACCGCATTGACGATGAGACCGTGTTCCAAAGCCCAGTTCATGGCCGCATGCGAGCAGGGGTGGGCAAGTTCGATGGCGTCGAGCAGGCCACGGCCACGCACGGAGACGAATAGCGGATTGCCGCAGGAGGCGATACCGTCGCGCAGCTGCTTGCCGCGTTCTTCGGCGTTGTCCACGAGGCTGTCCTCTTCGATGACTCCCAGCGTTGCCAATGCCGCCGAAGCGCCCAATGGATTGCCTGCGAAAGTGGAGCCGTGGGAACCCGGGGTGAACAGCGCGGACAGTTCGGCGCCGAAGGAAATCATGCCGCCCATCGGGAAACCACCGCCAACGCCCTTGGCGAAAGTGACGATGTCCGGGGTCACACCGCCGGAAAGATCCTCACGCTGGAAGGCGAACCATGCTCCGGTGCGTCCGATGCCGGTCTGCACTTCGTCGATGATGAGGAGCGCCTTATGTTCGTCGCACAGTTTGCGGGCGGCCTTCACATAGTCCGCTCCGAGCGGCATCACACCGGCCTCGCCCTGGATAAGCTCCATGATGACGGCCGCGACCGGCCCTTTGCCGTACTTGCCCTGACCGGTTTCGGCGAAAGCGTCGTGCAAGGCTTCGACGTTGCCGGCCTCCACAAATTCGATGTTCGGTACCAGCGGCTCGAATTTCTCACGGATGGCGGGCTTCCACGTTGCGGACAGCGCGCCCATGGTGCGGCCGTGGAAACCGTGGGTCATGGAGATGATGCGTGCCGGTTTGCCGCCGATCTCAGGCGACGCGCCCGGCAGGGTGCGCCCGTAGAGCTTGGCGAGCTTCAGCGCCGCCTCGTTACCTTCCGCGCCGGAATTGCCGAAGTAGACGCGGGAACCTCCCGGAGCGCCCGCGAGCTTGACGAGTTTGGCGGCGAGCTTGATCTGCGGTTCGGTGGCAAAGTAGTTGCTCACATGCGCGGCCTTGGCAGCCTGTTCGCTGACGGCCTTCACCCACTTCGGATGGGCGTATCCGAGTGCGTTGACGGCGATGCCTGCAAGGAAATCGAGATATTCATTGCCGTCGACATCCCAGATGTGGGCGCCCTCACCGTGGTCCATCACGCGCAGGGGCGTGCCAAACACGTTCATATGCACCTGGGAGTACTCTCCCAGCCACTTGGCATCTTCAGTGCCGAGTGTTTCCAGTTGTTCAGTTGCCATAGGAACTCCTCATTTCAATACCGTCCTCGGGCACGACCATGGTGCCGATGCCGTCGGTGGTGAAGATCTCGTTCAGGATGGAATGCGGTTTGCGACCGTCGATGATATGGGCCCGCGGAACGCCTCCGTCGATGGCGCGCACGCAGGCTTCCATCTTTGGACGCATGCCGCTTTCCAGGTCGGGGAGCATATCGCGCAGATTCTCCACGCCGATGCGGCCAATCAGGGAGTCACGGTCCGGCCAATCGGCATACAGACCATCGACGTCGGTCAGCACGACCAGCTTGCTGGCTCCAAGGGCCGCGGCAAGGGCGGCCGCGGCGGAGTCGGCGTTCACGTTGAGCACTTCGGTGGCATCGTCTTCATTCGGCGCCACGGAGGAGACCACCGGAATACGTCCGGCGTTGATTAGATCCTCCACGGCGGACGCGTCGACGCTTACCACGTCGCCGACCAAGCCGATATCGGTGGGTTTGCCGTCAATGACCGGTTTGCGCTGCATGGCCGAGAACAGGGCGCCGTCCTCGCCGGACAGGCCGACCGCGAATGGACCGTGCGCGTTGATCAGGCCAACGAGTTCACGGGACACCTTGCCGGTCAGCACCATGCGGACCACATCCATGGCTTCCGGAGTGGTGACACGCAATCCGCCCTTGAATTCGGACTTGATACCCAGGGCCTTAAGCATTTGGGATATCTGCGGACCGCCACCGTGCACCACGACCGGGTGCAGTCCCACCTGGCGCAGGAACACCATGTCTTCGGCGAAGCAGGCTTTCAGATGATCGTCGATCATCGCGTTGCCGCCATATTTGATGACGATGCGTTGTCCGGCGAATTCCTCCAGCCACGGCAGCGCTTCGATAAGCACTTCCGCCTTCTGGTCGGCGCGCAGGTCGGTGTGCACGTCGAAGTGGAATCCAGGTCCTTTGAGTTCTTTGGCCATTCCTATTCGATCAGCTTTCGTAGTCAGCGTTGATGTGTACGTATTCGTGGGTCAGATCGTCGGTCCAGACGGTCGCTTCCGCTTCTCCGGCGTTCAGGTCGATGTCGATGTGCACCTCGCGTGGGGTCATGTCCACTTCGGAGCGGTCGCGTCCGGCTCCGCCGTTTTCGCAGATGCGTACGCCGTTGACGTCCACCGTGACCTTTTCGGAATCGTATGGTGCGACGTCGGACGGCACGGTGCCAAGGGAGCTGACGATACGGCCCCAGTTCGGATCGTTGCCGGAGATGGCGCATTTGAGCAGATTGGACGCTGCGACCGCGCGGCCGCATGCCAGAGCGGCTTCTTCGGTGGTCGCGCCGGTAACTTTGACACGGATGTCATGGCTTGCGCCTTCGCCGTCGCCGATGATCTGGCGGGCGAGCGAGGCGGTGGCCTTGGCCACGAGCTCGTTGAACTCGTCCGGTTCCGGTTCGATGCCGGACGCGCCGGAAGCCAGCAGCAGCACGGTGTCGTTGGTGGACATGCAGCCGTCCACGTCGATGCGGTTGAACGACATTTCGACTCCGGCGTTCAAGGCGGCTTGAAGCTGTCCGGCGGTCACGACGGCATCGGTGGTGATGACGCACAGCATGGTGGCCAGCTGCGGGGCGATCATGCCGGAACCCTTGACCATGCCACCGATACGGAAGCCGTTGGAACCTTCCAGCTCGACGGTTTTCGGCTTGGTGTCGGTGGTCATGATGGCGTGCGACGCATCGGCTCCGGCTTCGGCGGTATCGGCAAGGGTTTCAAATGCCTTGTCCGCGCCGGACAGCACGTTGTCGAGCGGCAGCAATTCGCCGATGAGACCAGTGGAACATACGGCCACGTCTTCGGCTTTGGCGCCGATGAGGCCGGCGACCTTTTCAGCGGTGGCCTTGGACTGCTCGTATCCTGGCTTGCCGGTGCATGCGTTGGCGCCGCCGGAGTTCAGAATCACGGCCTTCACATGGCCGTCGGATACGATGTTCCTCGACCACTGCACAGGGGCCGCGCAGAAACGGTTCGAGGTGAACACGCCGGCAGCGGCGTCAAGCGGTCCATTGTTGACCACGAGAGCCAGATCCTTCTTGCCTTCGACCGCGGAAATGCCAGCTGCCACGCCAGCTGCGGAAAAACCTTGTGCGAACGTTACGCTCACGGTGCCACTCCAATCTTCGTCAATCCTGCATCCTCAGGAAGTCCCAATGCCACATTCAGCGACTGCACGGCCTGCCCGGCGGTGCCTCGGTTGAGGTTGTCGATGGCCGCGAATGCCAGCAGGCGGCCGGCATGATGGTCGACGACCACTTGAATGTGGGCCGCGTTAGAACCGATGATGTTGGCGGTGGCCGGCATCACGCCTTCAGGCAGCACCACCATGAAATCCTGGCCTTCGTATGCGTCCAGCCAGACCTGGCGGATTTCGGCATCCGTCATGCCAAGCGCCTTATCGGTGAGTTTGGCGGAAACGGTGGCGAGAATGCCACGCGCCATCGGCGCGAGAATCGGCGTGAAGGCGAGGGTGTAATCGTCCGCCTCCGCAGCACTCTTGCCGGCCGCGTGCGCGAAGTTCTGCAGGATCTCCGGAATGTGGCGGTGCGTACCGCCTACCGAATACGGCAGTGCGGAGCCGAACGCCTCAGCCGCAAGCAGATTGGTGCGCTTGAGGTTCTTGCCGGCGCCGGAATAACCGACCACCAAATCAGCCACGATGTCTTTCGGTTCGACAAGACCCTGCGCAATGCCCGGTTGCAAAGCCAGCGTGGTCGCAGTGACGTTGCAGCCCGGTCCCGCAATGCGCTTGGTGCCGGGAAGCGCTTCACGCTGACGACTGTAGGAGCCGTCTGTCTCGATGCCGGTGATGAGTTCCGGCATGCCGTAGGTCCAATGCTGGTAGAAGTCACCGCCGTAGAACGCGTCCCATGCGCTCTTCTCCTCAAGGCGGTGATCGGCACCCAGATCCACCACCACTGCGTTCGGATCAAGCTGGGAAGCCAGCGCTCCAGAAGCGCCGTGCGGCAATGCCAGGATGATTACGTCATGGCCGTTGAGCACTTCCGGCGTGGTGTCCTCGACCACGAGGTCCGCCAACTGCGGAATGTGCGGCATATGCTTGCCAAGCTTGTCCCCCACCGAAGAATGTCCGGCGACGCAGGTCACTTCGAAATTCGGGTGTGCCGCGAGTATGCGCAACGCCTCACCACCCGCGTATCCAGTCGCGCCAGCCACGGCTACCGTGTATTTGGCCATGTCACGTCTCTTTTCCTTAACTCGTTGAAACACATTCAGCATACACTTTATGCACTACATTGCATAATTATGCAGTTCAATCGTGTCGGATAGTGGTCACCGCCCGTAACGGGACCGTTCAGACGAACATAAAAAGATTGGTTTCAGGCGGAAATCGAGCTGGAATCACCACTTTGGCCACTGCCACCGAACATGTACTGCATCATCTGGTTATACAAATCGGCTGTGGAAATGCCGTGAACCGTCATCCAAATCACCGCAATGGTGTACAGCACGTTGATAATCAGCGCTGCCACGCCAAGCGCGTAGCCTTTCATATGCAGTTTTTTGGTACGCCACATGGCGATGGCGCCCATCACCGCAGGGATGACCGGTACCGGCAGGAATAGTGCGAACACGAACGAGATGATCGCATAGCTATCCCAATGGCCGTACAGGGGGTTCTGGCTGGGATCATTCGGGTTGATGGGATATATGCCGGGCTGTTGGTATGGATTCAGCCCATACTGGCTTGGCCCGTATTGATTTGGTCCATACTGATAGCCATTGGGCTGGCCTGATTGCTGCCGTCCCGATGCATCATATGGATTCGCCGGATACCCGTTCTGCATATACGGATTCGTCTGCGGCTGCTGCGCCGTTTGTTGTGCATCGTCCTCCGGCTTGGGCTGTTCGGGAGCCCCATACATGTATGGATTGTAGTTCGCCGGATACTGGTTGGACATCGCGCCATATTCAGGCTGGTTGTACTGTCCGAATTCCGGCTGTGCCGACTGGTCCGACGGCGAAGACGACGAAACCGGAGCAGCCCCGGCCGCCTCCTGCCCTTCGTCGGGGTTGATCGGCTGGTTCTGCTCCGGTTCGTTCATGTCGTCCTCTTTATCTTTTTGGTTACTTCGATGGACTTGACGTGTCAGGCACGCAGTTGCGCGCCCAGCTTCGCGGCCGCATCCACGATGCGCTTGCGAATGGCTTCGCTGTCCTCGGAGGTCAGCGTCTTGTCCTCAGCGCGGAACGTGACGGCGTATGCGAGGGACTTCAATCCCTCACCCAGCTGGTCGCCGGTGTACACGTCGAACAGGTCGATGCTTTCCAAGCTGTTGCCGGCGGCTTCGACGATGGTCTTCTTGAGTTCGGCGGCGGTGACGTCCGTCGACACGGTGAAGGCCAGATCCTGCTTGACCGGCGGGAAGGTGGAAATCGGCTTGGCCTGCACCGGCTTGCCGCTCAAGGTGGCAAACAGCGCGGTCAGGTTCAGTTCGAACGCGGCGGAATGGGCCGGGAAGCCCAACGCCTCGTTGACATGCGGGTGAAGCTCGCCGACCATGCCGACGAACGTGTCACCTGCCATCACACGTGCCGCACGGCCCGGATGCCACTGCGCGGGTACGTCCTCAGCCTTCGGCTGGTCCAACGTGAGCTTTGCGCCGATGCGGTCGGAAATACGCTGCACGGCTTCAACTGCGTCGGACCAGTCCACGGCACGGCGATCGCCCATCCAGCCGGAGTCGACGGCGTTGCCGGTCAGAATGCCGGCGACGTGCATCGGCTGGTCCGGCAGGCCTGCGTCAAGCGCGGCCAACTGCTCGTCGGTCGGCTTGACGGCACCCGGCAATGCCGGAATGGCCGGAGCGTTCGGATCCCACAGGTAGACGTGTCCGATTTCGTACAGCGACACGTTTTCCACGCCACGGCGCAGGTTACGCTGCACGGTCTGCGCGAGGGTCGGGATGATGTCGCGACGCAGGAACGGGCGATCGCCGGCCAGTGGGTTGGCAATTTCGACGCTGACCTTCTTGGTGGCGTCGGCGTCAAGTGCGAAGTTCTTGTAGTCTTCGTCGCCCACGAACGGATAGCTCAGGGTCTCCACCATGCCGTATTCGGCGAGTTCGTCGGCCACCTGGCGCTTGCGCAGCTGTTCGGCGGTCAGTCCGACCTTGCCTTCGACCGGTGCCGGCGGCACGGTGACCGGAATCTCATCGTAGCCGACCAGACGGGCCACTTCCTCCACCAGATCGCACGGTTCGTTGAGGTCCGGACGCCAGCTCGGCGGAGTCACGGAGAACTCACCGTTGCCACCGCCGGCCACAGTGCAGCCGATATCGGTGAGAATGTCGCTGATGGTGTTCACGTCAGTGTCCAGTCCCGCCACGCGGGCCACTTCGGACGCCTTGAACAGAATCGGACGACGATTGCAGACGGTGTTGTAATCAGTCGGGTGCTCGCTCGGCTCGCCGTTGCCGTACTTGACCAGAAGCTCGGCGGCCATCTGGGCGGCAGCGGGCTGCAGCTGATCATCCACGCCACGCTCGAAACGACGGGACGCTTCGGACGGAATCTTGTGACGACGTGCGGAACGCGCGATCGACACCTGGTCGAAATGAGCGGATTCCAGCAGGATGTTCTTAGTTTCAGCAGTGACCTCGCCATACAGGCCGCCCATCACGCCGGCGATGCCAAGCACACGAGAGCCACGCTCGCCGTTCGGCGAGTCGGTGATCAGCAGGTCCTCGACGCTCAGGTCATGATCCTTGCCGTCCAATGTGGTGAGCTTCTCACCTTCGTTGGCGCGGCGCACGACGATCGGTCCTTCAATCTTGTCCAGATCGTAGGCATGCATCGGCTGGCCAAGATCAAGCATCACGTAATTGGTGACGTCCACCGCCAAAGAGATGGAGCGCATGCCTGCGCGGATTAGGCGGCGGCGCATCCAGTTCGGCGTGTGGCTCGCCGGGTCGAAACCACGCACGGCGCGCGCGTAGTAGCGATCGCAGCCGACCACACCGTGAATCGGATTCTTGTCGTCGACGATCACTTCGATGTCGCTCTTGGCACCTTCCGGCAGACCCTGAGTGACGGGCGCCTTCTTGCCAAGGGCGGTTGCCGGATCAGTGTAGACGGCGCCAGTGGAATGGTGGTATTCGCGGGCCACGCCACGGTAGGAGAACGCGTAGCCGCGATCCGGGGTGATGTTGATTTCCAGCAGCGGCTGGTCCAGGTGCAGCAGATGCATGGCGTCATCGCCCGGCTGGAGCTTTTCGTATTCCTCCGGGGTGAAGCCGTACTTGCGTAGCAGGATGATGCCGTCGTGGTTATCACCCAGACCAAGCTCGCGCTCGGAGGCGCACATGCCGTTGGAGATGTGGCCGTAGGTCTTGCGCGGTTCGATCTTGAAATCGCCTGGCAGCACGGCGCCCGGCAGGGTCACGACAACCTTCTCGCCGGCTGCCATGTTCGGAGCTCCGCAGATGATGCCGCGTGGCACCTTGTTGCCGTTTTCATCGGTCTCGTTGTATTCGTCGCCGACGTCCACATGACACCAGTTGATGATCTTGCCGTTCTTCTGCGGTTCCGGAGTGGCGTCGACCACATAGCCGACGACAATCGGGCCGGTGACCTGGGAGGTGTGGATCTCTTCCTCTTCGAGGCCGACCTTCACCAGATCCTTGGCAAGCTGTTCGTACGTAAGGCCTTCCGGAACCTCGACATGGTCCTTGAGCCAATCAATGTCAACCATTGGCATGGGTCAATCACTCCCCCATCACAAACTGTTCGCTGAATCGCACGTCGCCTTCCACCAGGTCGTGCATGTCGTTGATGTCGTGGCGCAGCAGCAGGGTACGTTCCACGCCGACGCCGAAGGCGAAGCCGGTGTAGACCTCAGGATCGAGGCCCGCAGACTTCAGCACGTTCGGGTTGACCATGCCGCAGCCGCCCCATTCAAGCCAACCGGCGCCGCCCTTCTTATCGGGGAACCACAGGTCGAGCTCGGCGCTCGGCTCGGTGAACGGGAAGTAGCTCGGACGCAGACGGGTTTTGGCTTCCGGGCCGAACATGGCCACGGCAAGCTTGTCGAGCACGCCCTTCAAATCGGCCATGGTCAGATGCTTGTCCACGGCGAGGGCCTCCACCTGATGGAACACCGGGGTGTGGGTGGCGTCAAGTTCGTCGGTACGGAACACACGGCCCGGGCAGGCGATGTACAGCGGCACGCCACGGGTGATGAGTCCACGGACCTGATCGGACGAAGTCTGGGTGCGCAGCACCATGTTGGAGCCGACGAAGCCCGCGGCGTCCTTGGCCTGATTGCCCTTGACGTAGAAGGTGTCCTGCATCTGGCGGGCCGGATGGTCCGGACCGAAGTTCAGCGCGTCGAAGTCATACCATTCGGTTTCCACTTCCGGACCGTCGGAAATCTGCCAGCCCATGGAGATAAAGAAGTCCTCGACATCCTCCATCAGCTTCGGCAGCGGATGGCGGGCGCCAAGCGGCTTGCGGTTGACCGGCAAGGTCATATCCACGGTTTCGGCAGCAAGCTCGCGGGCCTCTTCTTCGGCCTTGACTTGCTTTTCCTTGGTGCCGAACGCACGACCGAAGTCGGCGCGAAGCTTGCCCATGAGCTTACCGGCGTCTTTCTTCTGGTCCTTCGGCAACGCGCCGATGGCCTTGCTGGCCTGCGTCATCGCGGATTCCGCTCCGGCGTACTGCGTCTTGATGGCTTTCAATTCCTCCATTGTGGAGGCGTTTTCGATTTTCGCGATGCCCTCGGCAACCGCATCGGTTACCGCTTGGGCGTCGAATACCGCACCCTCTGCCACGAGATACCTTTCTTATCAACCGTTTGTTTTACGCATAAAACGCGCAATTCCAACGTTTTTACGACTTCACATTCTTTCAACATGACTCGACATAGCCAAGCTCAGCAGCATCACCGCCGCGCTGGTGCCGAGATTGAGCGATTCCGCCTTGCCGTAGATGGGAATCGACACGATTCTGTCGACGCGTTCCAACACATCCTGGGTCAGCCCGCGCGCCTCGTTGCCGAACAGCACCGTCTTGGCTTGCGCAAGTGATTGCGGCACGGCAAGCACGTCCGTAAGCGGTTCCGGCGGCCGTGCGTCGGTACCATACACGTCGGCGGCGTACACGGCGAGTCCACGTTCCGCACACCAATCGAAATACTCGTCCGTGCCCATGGAGACGACCGGCAGATGGAACAGCGAGCCGGCAGTGGAACGAATCACCTTCGGGTTGAAGATGTCCACGCAGTCGTCCACCAGCACCACGCCCGCGCAACCGGCCGCATCCGCGGAACGAATCACGGTGCCGGCGTTGCCCGGATCGCGCACCTGCCAGAACGCGGCGACCATCGTGCGTTCGTCGGAATCGCCATCAATGACGGCGGAATCGAGGAAAGCGCGCATGTCGGCGACGGCGAGCACTCCCTGCGCGTCGGAGCTCATGTGCTGCATGACGGCATGCGTCACCTTATGCACGTAAGCACCGGCCTGCATGGCCTTGCCGGCCATCTGCGCCACGGTAGGCGTGATGAAAGCCGCGTCCGGTTCGGCGGAGACGACCTCCACATACAGATCCTCGACGATGTCGGGATGCCAGGAGAGCAGTTCACGTACCGACTGCGGTCCTTCCACCATGAACCTGCCGGACCGCTTGCGGCCTTTCCTGTCGGCAAGTTCGGAGACCCTGCGGACGCGTTCGGCCCTTGGGTTTGCAATGACTTCGGATTTCATAGGCATACGCGTTAGCCTAACACCTTCGAAGCGGTTGGCGACGCGGCCATGTCATGTTTCGAAGCGTCCAGAAAACATCCAGCCACATCCCAGCGCGAACAAAGCGTCTTTCTGTTGTATGCCAGATACAACTTTTACCATCAGCATAAACGCCGATCGCGAGCGGCGCGGAACCATCAATCGCTCATATCTATCGAAACACATAAGGAAACAGCCATGTTCGTCGTCAAAAACGCATGGAAAAGCGTCACCCGCAACAAGGGACGCAATATGCTCATCATCGTCATCGTGACCATCATCGCCGCTGCCGCCACAATCGGCCTATCCATCCGGCAGGCGGCCGCCACCGCAAGAAGCAGCGGATTAGATAACACCACCGTCACCGCGCAGATCAGCCTTGATCGCGGCAAACTCATTTCCGAATCGCGCGAGCAGTCCAAGTCGGATTCCGATTCGTCCGATGCTTCCGCCAAACCTGACTTCGACGCCATGCGTTCCGCTTTGGCCGACAAGCAGTTTTCGCTTGCCGACTATCAGAAGTACGCGAAGGCTTCATCCGCGGTGAAATCCACTATTATATGGAGACCACGGGGTTGGCGGCGACCGACGATTTCCAGCCGGTCACCGATTCGTCCGGTTCGGATTCCTCCAGCTCGTCCGGCTCGTCCAATATGAAGGATTCGTCTGATACCGCCGGTACGGATAACGGCACCCGTCAGGATGAACAGTCCGGTGGCCCCGACGGACAAATGGGCGACGTCGCGGGCAGCAAAGACGGCGCGGGCATGGTCAGCGGCGATTTCTCCCTAATCGGCTTCTCCAGCGACGAGGCCGTCGCCAACGCCTCCAATGGCAGCTTCACGATGGTGAAGGGCAAGGTGTTCGGCTATGACGCGAGCAGTGATGGCGATGCCATCATCTCCAAATCGCTCGCCGACCGTTCCTGACAATCCAATCGCACGTTTTTCCTGGAAAGGACCTCCCATGACAACGAATTCCGCGAATACCGCCAATACGGCAATCGCAAAAGAAGCCGTCGAGACCAACGGCGCACAATCGCAGCAGACCGACCCGCCTACGCTGCAGCTGGATAACGTCAGTTATGCCTACACCAAAGGCGGCAAACGCGTGCTGAAAAACATCAGCCACGATTTCCAAGCCGGCAAAGTGCATGCCATCACCGGACCGTCCGGAGCAGGCAAAACCACGCTGCTATCACTGATCTCGGGACTGGCGAATCCCACGGAAGGGATGGTGCTGGTCGACGGCACCGACCTGTCGGAACGAGACCGATACCGTTTTCGCAGCCATGATATCGGCGTGATCTTCCAAAGCTTCAACCTGCTGCCGAACCTTACGGTGGCGGAGAACATCATCCTGTCGATGGACGCGTCCGGCAAATCGTTCGACAAGCCGAAGAAAGCAATCGTCGAAGAATTGCTCAAACAGGTGCATCTGCCGAAGGAATACGCGAACGAGCGGATTCTGCACCTGTCCGGCGGCGAACAGCAGCGTGTGGCGATCGCCCGCGCGTTAAGCTATGGTCCTTCCATCATCGTCGCTGACGAGCCGACCGGCAATCTCGATCCGGCCACGCAGGACGACATCATGGGCATCTTCCGTATGTTGGCGCATGACGAGCACCGTTGCGTCATCATTGTGACGCACAGTCCGGAAGTGGCCAAGACGTCCGACGAAGTGTTCGAATTGGCCCCCATCAAACGACGGAAACGTTGACGTTTTCAGCCAATCCGTATTTTGCGCTCCCCCGTTGTTCGTCATGTGGTCCGGTAGACTGATGACGAACAACGGGGCGCGAAACGCTCCGGCACATGGATGCAGGAAGAATGCAATATGAACATCACCGTATATCTCGGCGCGCATGAAGGCAACGATCCGTCGTACAGAAAGGCCGTCGAGGAATTGGGCGCGTGGATCGCAGGCAACGGCAACCGTCTGGTATATGGCGGCTCCGATGAAGGATTGATGGCCGTGATAGCGGATGCCGTGCTGTCACATGGCGGTGAGGTGACCGGCATCGAAGCGCAGATGTTCGCCGACCAAGGCGTGGCGCATCAGGGACTAACCGAACTGGTCATCGTGCCGGACATCACGGAACGCCGTACCCGCATGATCGAACTGGGCGACGTGTTCATCGCCTTCCCCGGCGGCACGGGCACATTGGAGGAAGTCAGCGAAGTGGTGTCGAAGATCTGCCTGAATCAGCTGTCCCAACCGTGCATCTTCTATAACCTCAACGGTTTCTACGATGATATGAAGGCGTTCCTGCAGCGGATGATCAACGTGGGCTTCTCCACGTCCGAACGTCAGCACGGCATCTATTTCGCGTCGAATCTGACCGAAATCGAACACATCATCGCCACACATCAGGCCTAACGGACGGCATGCACGCCCGCAAGTCTAAGTCAGGCGACCGGCAGAACGGCGTGCAGAATCGTCATGATCGTCAATCCGATGACCGCGGTAACGGTCAATGAGAAGCCGGCAAGCTTGGCATTGCCCGTCAGCGAGTCGGTGAATTTCGTAGAGAAAATCGTCACCGGGGCGAATGCGGCCAAGACCACGATTTCGCGGACACGTTCGTCCAACGGCAACAGGAACCATGCGGCCAATGCGATGAGGACGCTGAACAGGAAACGCCATGCGATGACCTTGCCCAGTTCCGAACGGTCCTTGTGATTGTCGGGAATCTCCATCATCAGGCCGATCATGGCCATTGCAGCGAACGCGTTGGCATTGGCGAACGGCGTGATAAGCGTGACGATCCAATGTGGGACGCTCCACCCGGCAAACATGAATACCAGCATAAGCATGTAGCAGTCAAACGAGATGGACGAGTAGAAATCGTGCGCGATGTTCTTGATCTTAAGGCTCAACGGCAGATTCTTGGCGGGGCTCCCCAAGTGCAGCAACGAACGGGTGATGGTCAGGGATGCAGCGGTGGCAATGATGGCGTTGCCGATATCAAGCATGATGACCGGCAGGCCGGCGCTTGGCCCCATGAAGGTCTGCACCACCGGCAGGCAAAACGCGCCGATGTTCAGTCCCGACGCGTTGAGCATCTGATAAGCACGGTAGCGTGGCTCGTCGCCGCGCGATCCGAAATACACGACAAACAACGGAATCAGGCAGGCAAATAAGCCGAATACGACAAGCCACAGCAGGTTCATCGGATGCTTGTTCGTGGCGAAGCTCATGATGATGGCGCATGGCAGAGTGAGGTTGAATACCAGTCCCTGAACCACTTTATAGGATTTGTCGGAGAAGATATGGATGCGTTTGAGCAGGTAGACGCTGATGATGACGAGTAGCAAAGATCCGGCTTGGAACAACATACGGCCGAGTATAGGAGCGTAAACGACGCATTGCGGGATCAGCAGACACAATGTGACCGTTGCCGAAGAAAGAACGACGCTACTTTGTCAGGGGTCATGTCCCTGACCATGCGCGAAAAAGCGTCATCCGTAAGGAAGAAAATGACAACGCCGGATCACCCGGGAAAGCAGTGCGTACGGCCATCAAGCACGACAACCTCATCGCCCGGTGCATTCGTCGACCGAGCGTATCCGGCGGCGCGACCTGGACGACTGGATCGCCGGCCTGTCCGAACGGCCGCGGTAAACGGAAAAGACACGACCCCCGCATGGCTCTTGCGAGTCGTGCGGGGGTCGTGTTTTCGGAATACAACTAGACCATAACTAGACCTGAGCTATACTGACAGGGTAAAAACCCAGTCGCCAGTAGGGCTCAGGGGTTATGCCCGTCAGATGTGGAAGTACAGCTCGTACTCCAGCGGGGTCGGGGCCAGACGAGCCTGGTCGATCTCGCCGCGCTTGATGCTGATCCAGGTGTCAATCAGGTCGTCGGTGAAGACGTCGCCTGCGGTGAGGAAGTCGTGATCTTCCTCAAGGGCGTCCATGGCCTCAGCCAGGGAGCTCGGAACCTGCTTGATGCCAGCGTGCTCTTCCGGCGGCAGCTCGTACAGGTCCTTGTCGACCGGTGCCGGAGGTTCGATGTGGTTCAGGATGCCGTCCAGGCCTGCCATCAGCTGTGCGGAGAAGGCGAGGAACGGGTTGCAGGACGGATCCGGAGCGCGGAACTCGATACGCTTCGCAGCCGGGGAGGTGCCGGCCAGCGGAATACGGATGGCGGCGGAGCGGTTACGAGCGGAGTACACCAGGTTGACCGGAGCCTCGAAGCCCGGGACCAGACGGTGGTAGGAGTTCAGAGACGGGTTGGTGAAGGCGAGCACAGAGGAAGAGTGCTTGATCAGGCCGCCGATGTACCAGCGGGCGAGGTCGGACAGACCGCCGTAGTTCTTCTCATCGTAGAACAGCGGCTTGCCGTCCTTCCACAGGGACTGGTGGCAGTGCATGCCGGTACCGTTGTCGCCTGCGATCGGCTTCGGCATGAAGGTGGCGGCCTTGCCAGCGAGGGCAGCGGTCTCGTGGACGACGTACTTGTACTTCATCAGGTCATCGCCTGCATGCTGCAGGGAGTTGAAGCGGTAGTTGATCTCCTGCTGGCCAGCGCCTGCCACCTCGTGGTGGGAACGCTCGAGAATCAGGCCGACCTTCTGCAGGTTGGCGACCATGTCGTCGCGCAGGTCCTGGGTGTGGTCAATCGGCGGAACCGGGAAGTAGCCCTTCTTGACGCGGTTCTTGAACGCGATGTTCGGAGTGCCATCGTCCTCGGTGTCGATACCGGAGTTCCACGGAGCCTCGATGGAGTCCACCTCGTAGAAGGAGCGCTGCATGCTGTTCTCGAAACGTACCTTGTCGAAGATGAAGAACTCGGCTTCCGGAGCGAAGGAAGCGGTATCGGCGATGCCGGTGGACTTCAGGTAAGCCTCGGCCTTGCCGGCAACCTGACGCGGGTCGCGGGAGTACGGCTCGTCGGTCAGCGGGTCGACGATGGAGAATGCCACGTCGAGGGTCTTGTGCTTGCGGAACGGATCGATGAATGCGGTGGAAACGTCCGGCACCAGCTTCATATCGGACTCGTTGATGGCCTGGAAGCCTTCCACGGAGGAGCCATCGAACGGCATGCCGTCGGTGAAGGCGTCCTTCAGGAATTCGCTTGCCGGCACGGTGAAGTGCTGCTGAACACCGATCAGATCGGTGAAGCGAACGGAGACATACTCAATGCCTTCCTTGTTGATAAGGGCCTCAGCATCAGCCTTGGTTTCAAGTGCAGTCACGGGACCGCTCCTTTCGAATAAGTTACTTACAGGCTATTAGTCTATGGTCGCGAGTTTCGCTCACTCGCCATTTGGGTTACGAGAATGTTTCGTAATGACATATTCGAGGTGTGATTTCGCGGAAAATCACGATTCGATTGTTACGAACAGCCACGTCCGCCCCTTCAGAAGCGTTCATTTAATGGACAGGCAGCATGAAAAAGGTCCCGATCGTATGAATACGATCGGAACCTTCCGTGACATCATGCGGGTGCTATGACCGTCAGCGGCCGCGCATGGCGCGACGGCTGACGCGCTGCGGATGCATCGGGTCGACGCCCTTCGGCACGCTCATGCCGTTCTTCAGCTGCAGGGTGCGCAGACGCTCGTTGAGCACCGTGAGCTCGGTCTTGGTGAGCACGAAACGAGTCCTCGGATGGATGGCGGCCATCAGCTTGTTCTTGTGATGGGTCGGCTGGTAGCTCTTGAACTTGAGCAGCGTCTTGCGCACGTCCTTGAGGCGGGTCTGGTTTGCGCCGGTGCCGACGTACATACGGTAGACCGGGATTTCGGAGCCGGCGGTCACGCCCTTGATGCGCTGCTCCTGACGATCCATGGCTCGCTTGACGCGATTGTAATCGCCTTCGCCCAGCAGATAGATGCCGTTGTAACCGGTACCGCGCCAGATGGCGTCCTTGGTCTTCGGGTCAATCCACACCGGTTCCTGGGGGAAGTTGAAGCCGGCCTTGCTGATGTTGCCGAGCACGCTTACTGCGGCACCGGGACGACCTTCGATCTTGGCGTAGCCGACCTTGTCGGCACGCTTGGTGAGCATCATGGTGGCGAACAGCACGCCCAGCATGACGGCAAGAATCATGAACAGGATCCAGCTGAACACATGCCACTTGAATATGACGCCCAGTACGACGAACACGATAATCGGTGCCACGAACACGCCACCGCACAGCCACGGAAGCGCCTTATCCTCAGCTTGGGTGTATTTGAAGATCTGGATGATCTGGCTGATGGTGCCTTGCTTCTTCTGCTTCTTTTTCTCTGCTTTATCTGCCATCGACTTCCTCGCTTGACGGTTCGGTTACACACACTGGGACGATAGTTTATCAGGAACCATGCCATTTATGGTGCGACTGCGCTATTCTACTCCGCCTATCTCGTATGCAGCGGGCGTCCGTCCGCTTTCAGCAACGCCTCACCGAGCGTCTCGCTGAACGTGGGATGCGGGTGGATGAGCCGTGCCGCATCGGCAAGCGGGACACGGTTGCCGACCAACTGTTCGGCTTCCGCTATCAAATCACTGGCGATTGGGCTGACGATGTGCACGCCCAACACCACCTGCATATCAGGATTGTTCGCAAACGCACCGCTGACGACGGTCATCGATCCGCCTTCCCCGCTCATCAGCATGCGCGCGTTGGACAGCATCGGGTATGCCGTCTCCTTCGGCTCGACCACGTCTTCGCGCGCTTTTGCCTGGTCGAGCGTCAATCCGACGCTTGCTGCTTCGGGGAAAGAGAACACCACCTGTGGCACGGTGTCGTCAATCACGGGTTTTGGATCGGCTCCGGCGATTTTCTCAGCGATGGTGATGCCTTGTTCAAAGGCGCGGTGGGCCAGCGCATGACCTGGAGTGATGTCTCCCAGCGCCCACACGCCATCAAGGTTCGTCCGTCCGTATCCGTCGACGGTCACGTATCCTCGTTCGTCGAGCTTCAGGCCGCTGGAGCGGAACCAGTCGGCGTCGGTATTGGGCACACGTCCGATGGCGGCAAGCACCACTTCGCCGTAAGCGGTGCGGTCCTCATCGGAATCGCCCTGCCGATAGTGCACAGTGGCCCCTAGGTTCGCGCCAGTGTCGACACAGTCCACCGCGGTGCGTGCGATCACGTTCACTCCCCTGCGTTTCAGCTCACGTGTCAGCGTCATCGAAGCACGGCGTTCCCATGTGGACAGCACGCGGTCCTTACGAATCAGCAGTGTCACTTCGCAACCGGCGGCATTCCACAGCGACGCGAATTCCAATGCCACCGCACCCGCACCGATAATCACCGCGCTGGAGGGCAAGGTATTCAGCTCCAACGCCTGGGTGGAATCGATCAGCGCGCCGGCGAACGGATTTCCAGGCAACGCAAGCGGACGCGATCCGGTTGCCAGCACGACGTCGTCGGCATCGATCGCAAGTTCCGTTTCAACCGGTTCGAACACGCCGGCTTCCACGGACCGCGATACCTGCGTCTCCCCCTCAGCCGGCGTGACACGTACTGTATGCGCGTTCTGCAATGCCGCGCAACCGCGGAATACGGTGACGCCGCGATGCGCCAGCAGGCCCGTCAGCCCTTTCGTCATCGTTTCCACGGTGGAGACGCGGAAATCACGCAATCTGCCGAAATCGATGCTCTGCAGCGTGGCGTTGATGCCCATGCGTTCGGCGTTATGGATGGTTTCGACGCTATGCACGGCGGTCAACAATGCCTTCGATGGGATGCATCCGCGGTTGAGGCATGTGCCACCGAGCGTACCGTCACGTTCGATCAACGCCACCGATTTGCCGAGTTCCGCGGCACGCAGTGCCGTAGAGTAACCGCCGGGGCCGGCTCCGATGATAGCGATGTCGAAATGCTGTTGAACCATATTGAATCCCAATTCGTTCCTCATTGATTCGTTTGCACGCACGTGAAGTGAGCTTTTGTTCGATGCGAGCAATCGTTTTCCATGGTAATGGAAAAACCGTCAGTTGTTCGCTGACGGCTTGAAAAATCACCGGCGGTTCTCGATACCGATCACTCCGGCCAGTGTCCACGCTTCGGGTAACGAGGCTTCGGAAGCCTCCAACGGCGAATTTGGATGGCACGGCTCCACGCATAGGAACCGGAACGCATGCCCTTGGCCACGGACTGCTCACCGAATTTTTCGATGAGCTTCTTCTTGAGCTTGTGCCACATGACCGCCACGTCGATAATCACGGCGAACAAGTAGACATACATGATCAGCATGAGCGGCAACGCCAATGCAGGCCACTTGTAGGTGACGACCATGGATCCGATCAGGATTATGAACGCGACCGGGATGAAGAACTCGCCCAGATTGAAGCGGGCATCGACGTAGTCACGGATGTAGATGCGCCACGGCAGACGTTCCGACTTCGGCATGTGGTTGATGTCGCCACTTTGCATGGCATCGTATTCGGCGTTCTCACGTTCGCGGATGCGGGCCTTGGCCGCCTTACGGCTGGCGTCGCGATCCTTGGGGACCAGCGGACGGAGATTCTGCGCCTGGGCGTCCTTGCGCTTCGGGGTCGGACGGCCCTTGCCGGAGGTCGGCTGTGCAGCCTTGCTCTCGACGTTCTCCTGCGCCGGCTCTTCCTTCTTGGTAAACAAACTCATGTCTATAGAGCGTAAGGTGACGTATCGACGCTCGATGCCGCCCGCGGTGCCGTCTGCGTTGCGGTTCAAGCTGCGATTCAAGCTGCGGTCGGACGGTCTGCAAAGAACGGATACAATGGACATTCGTCACACGATATTCAATCCGCGTAATATACACGCATATATAGGGAGCATCAAGGATTATGACAGCTTTAGGAGCCGAAGAGATCCGCACGCGCGTCGAATCTGATTTCAGCCGCATCGTCGACGTGTTGAACCAGAAGATCGCCTTGCAGTCGATTTCCGCGAAAGGCATCACCGCCGATCATATGAAGCGTTCCGCGCAATTCGTGGCGGACCTGCTGCGCGAGGTCGGCGTCGATACGAAGGTGGTGCAGTCGCACAATCCCGACGGCACGCCGGGCGCTTGGGAGGTCATCGGTTCCAAAAACGTCAGCGAGGACGCGCCGACGGTGCTGCTGTACGCGCACCATGACGTGCAGCCGGTGCCGGATCCGAGCGTATGGAACACCGACCCGTTCGTCGGCACTGAAATCGACACGCGTCTGTACGGCCGCGGAGCCGCGGACGACGGCGGTGGAATCGCCATTCATTCCGGTGCGTTGAAAGCGCTTGGAGACGATCTGAAGGTGAACATCAAGGTGTTCATCGAAGGCGAGGAGGAGATGGGTTCTCCGAGCTTCATTCCGTTCATCGAAGAGCACCGGGACGAGTTCGCTTCCGATGCGATCATTGTGGCCGATTCGGGCAACTGGTCCGCTGAGATTCCGTCGCTGACCACGTCGCTGCGTGGCAACACCGATATTGATGTGCATGTCAAGGCGTTGGAACATCCGGTGCATTCCGGCCAGTATGGCGGCCCGATTCTTGACGCGAACACGCTGGCTGCGATGTTGATTTCCTCCATGTACGACGCCAATGGCGATTTGGCCGTGCCGGGCGTTGCGTCCGAGGAACCGGTTGGCGGCCTGCAGCGTGATATGGACGAGGCGACTGTGCGCGCCGACGCGGGCATCGTCGAATCGTATCGTCTTGCCGGCACCGGTTCGCTCGCCGCGCGTCTGTGGACGAAGCCCAGCGTCACCGTCATCGGGTTCGACGCGCATCCGGTGGAAGGATCCTTCAACGTCATCTCTCCTGAAACCACGTTCCGTCTGAGCTTGCGCACCGCGCCGAACCAGCGCCCGGAAGAGGCCCAGGAGGCGTTGGCCAAGTTCATGGTGGAGCATGCGCCGTTCGGTGCCGAAGTGTGGGTCGACAAGCTCGACAACGGCATGGGCTGGGCCATGGATCCGAACGCTGAGGCCACCAAGGACGCCATGGACGCCATGGAGGAAGCGTTCGGTGTGGCTCCGGTCAACAAGGGCGAGGGTGGTTCCATCCCGTTCATTCCGGAATTGCAGCGCATCTTCCCGAAGGCGCAGGTGCTGGTCACCGGTCCGGAGGATCCGAAGGCCAACGCGCATAGCCCGAACGAGTCCATCAGCCTGCCGGCGTTGAAGAACAACGTCATCACCGAAGCGTTGCTGCTGGATAAGCTCGCCAAGTAAGAAGCCGTGTAAGGCTTGCCGAAATAGAATAAAGCTCTCTGTCATACGATTCCGATTGGAACGTATGACAGAGAGCTTTATCATTTAGCTGCCGATTGGGGAATCATCATCCATTAGTTGGACACGTTACTGAACGCCCAATGCCAGTAGCCGGTGTAGTATGCGGTGGCCAACGCGATTGCCGGCACCGCGATGCAGATGGCGTAGAACAGCCAGTCGACCGCATGCAGTTTCGATTCGCGCGCTTGGCTTCGTGGCGCGTCGGATCCGAATCCGCGCGCTTCCATGGCGGTGGCGAGCTTCGTTCCACGTCGGATGGATACGACGAGCAGGCTGAATGCTTGCGAGAAGACGCGTTTGATGGTGCTGCCGTCGCCGAGGCCACGCGAGCGGCGTGACTGGCCGAGTGCACGCCAATCGTCCTGCAGCAGCGTGAACATGCGCATGCCGGCAAGGCCGCCGTATACGAAACGTTGCGGCAGGCGCAGAATCTGCACGAGTCCGTCGGCCAGATCGGTCGGGTCGAGTCCCAAAGCCAGAATCACCCCCGGCACGGCGATTGCGGCGACACGTAGGAATGTGGCCAACGCCAGATAGAGCGATCCTTGGGAGATGACGATGATGCCGCCCAGATTGGCCAGCACCGTGCCGGATGTCTTGCCGTACAACGCCACGGAAACGAAGCTGCCTGTGGCCGCTATCCATACCGGCCATGTCTTGCGCAAGACCGTCCAGGGAGCCACTCCGCCGATCCATAACAATAGCATTTCCAAACCAAACGCCACGGATGCCGAAACGACATCGAGGGTGAAGAACATCGGAATGCACAGGATCAACGCACCGATGAAACGGCTTACCGGGTTGATTTTCGCCACGAACCATGACGGTGACGCCGGCTTCGTTTCGTTACGACGTTCCTTGTGTGGCACCACGGTAATGGTTTCGAGCTTTTCATTGCCGTCGCGCCCACTGTTTTTGTTGGTTTCGAGCATGTCACTCCCCCTCTCTGACCAAAATACGGCGTGCGCCCAGCGCTTCGATGAGCGGCTCATCGTGCGTAATCATGATGACCGCGCAACCTTGGTCGCGCGCACCGGCGATCAATTGGACCATGCTGGTCCACGTGGTGAAATCCTGTCCGAATGTCGGCTCGTCCATGACCAGCACTTTTGGCGCGGCAGCCAGCATGGACGCCACGGACAGTCTTCTTTTCTCACCGCCCGATAGGGTGAATGGATTCGCTTTGGCGAAGCGGGAAAGATTCAGGCGTTCCAACAGCCTGTCGGCGATGGAATACGCCTCCTCGTCGGTTTTGCCCATGGATTTGGGGCCGATGGCCACCTCGTCTCGCACGGTGGATGCGGCGAACTGGTGTTCCGGCTCTTGGAACACCATGCCGATACGTCCCAGCAAGTCGCGGCTTTTCCATGTGATCACATTGTTTTCGCGATGGGGAGGTACCAGATCGTCCGCCATGCATACACGTCCTGCTATCGGTTTGAGCAGTCCTGCGAGAGTGAGTCCGAGTGTGGATTTGCCCACGCCGTTTCTGCCGGTCAACGCGGTCACCTCACCGGAATGGAATTCGAGGTCGATATGCTCGCCGAGCGGGAAATCATAGCCGAAGCTCAGATCCCGCGTGTAAAGCACGACGTCCTGCGGTTGCCGGATTTGTTCCGGTTTGGGCGCGTGGCTTTCGATGGTGCGGCCCGGCACCCACGCACCGCCGTCGGCAAGCACCTGACCCATGTGGCCGAACACTTCGTCTGGAGTGCCGTCGGCGATTACGCCGCCGACGTTCGAATCGGCTTCGGGTTTGCCCAGCACGATGACGCGGTCGACCAGGTCGAGCCACACGTCGATATGATGTTCCACCACAACCAACGTCTCATGGGTTTGTTCGAGGACGTGGCGGACAGCGTCGTGCACTTCCTTGACACCGTCCGGGTCAAGGTTGGCGGTCGGTTCGTCAAGCAGCAGCAGGCCAGGGTGCATGGCCAGCACGCCCGCCAAGGCGAGGCGCTGACGTTGTCCGCCGGAAAGTCCTCGTGTGGAGCGGTCGAACGCCATGTAGTCGAGCCCGACGATGTCAAGGGCGGCTCGTGCCCGGTTCCAGATTTCATCTTTCGGCAGGTTCAGGTTCTCGCAGCCGAATGCGGTGTCGTCTCCGGCACGTTCGAGAATCGTCTGCGAGTCCGGGTCCTGAAGCACCAGCCCGCAACGTCCGCGCGCTTGTCTGGCGTCGACGCCGTCGATGAGCAGCTCGCCTTCCTGCTCGCCTTCGTCATCTCCACCGAGCACGCCGGCCAAACCGGACATCAGGGTTGATTTGCCTGCGCCGGAAGCGCCAAGCAACAGTACCCGCTCCCCCGGTTTGATGTCGAAGTCGACGTGTCGTAGCGCGAAATCCTTACGTGAGGCGTGTCTCCATCCCCAATCATGTGCGGTCACGCCGGCCGCTGTTGTGTTCTGAACGTCAGTGGTCATTCGTCGTTCTTTCTTCTGATTGTCATGCTGTTGTTTCGTATGCCGTTGTCATGCGATGCGCCATCACAAGAAAATCCCGCACCACCTTGATGTGATGCGGGATTTGCTTGCATCGGACAATCAGACCAGTTCCTGCGTACGACCGGATTCGAAGCGGTCGAGCACGCCGGTCTTGGCGATGGCCACCTGCAGGAGGTACATCACCGCGCCGGCGAGCACCGCGCCGGAAATGGCGGAGGCGATCAGGTAGATGCTGACGCGTAGCGCGCTCCAAGCCGGATTGGTAAGCCAGTAGTACAGGCCGCAGCCGACGCCTGCAAGTGCGCCGGAGATCGTGGTGGACAGCAGGTCCCACTTCTTATAGGCGAAGATGGCAAGACCGATTTCGGCGCCGAGGCCCTGCACGATGCCGACGATCAGCGAGCCGCCGACGCCCCACTGGTTGCCCATGGTGAGTTCGAGCGCGGCCGCGAGGGTTTCCGCGAACAGTGCGGCTCCAGGCTTGCGCACGATGATAGCGGCCAGAGGGCCTGCGAACAGCCAGAAAGCGTTAAGCAGGCCTTCGAAGCCTGGAGTCACCGCCTCGAAGAGGGCCAGCGGCGCGGTGCAGACGATGTCCCAGCCCCAGAAGATCACGCCGGATGCGACGGCGATGATGGCTGCGACGACGATATCGACCACGCGCCACTTGTTGTTGTGTTTGCGAACTGCGGAAGACTGGTTTTCTTCAGTCATGGGATATGTGCCTTTCTCTTTTCGTCAAGGCACGGGAAATAGAGAGACGTCCGTGCGCCGGCATTACCCGGTATACGTTCATACGGTTGAAGCGGTTGCTTCCTCTCAGCCATTCGGCCCCCGTGTCTGCGCCTGATATTACACAGGACCCACGATTTACGTCGGTTTTGTCTCATAACGGATTCCGTATTCCGTGGCTGAGTCGCATTCCGATGTGTTGTTTTGGAGGAACGCTCCAACCGTATGGTGATTTTATTGAGGCAGTCTCATCAGCGATTCGGCAAGATTCTTGAATGTTTCTCCGATACCGTCCGACCGCAACGCGCCCTCTTTGGTTAGGACTGCGGGCCGGCCTGCTTCGCCGGTTTCGCGCAGTTCAGGCTCCAATGGGAGTTGTGCGAGCATTGGCACTTCATAGCCGAGGCTGTGGGTCAGCTGTTCGGATACGCGTGCGCCGCCACCTTCGCCGAAGATACGTAGCTTCTCGCCTTTGTGCTCGTAGTAGCTCATGTTCTCCACGACGCCGCGAACTTTCATCGGCACCTGCAATGCCACCAGGCCGGATCGTACCGCGATGTCGGAGGCGGATGGCTGCGGTGTGGTGACCACCACCAGTTCGGCGTTCGGCAGTGCCTGTGCCACGGAAATCGCCATGTCGCCGGTGCCGGGCGCCAGGTCGAGCAGCAATACGTCCGGCTCGCCCCACCATACGTCGGATAGGAATTGTTCCAAGGAGCGTTGCAGTCTTGGACCACGCCATAGGATGGCTCTGTCCGCGCCGGCGAACATGCCGATGGAGATCAGTTTCACACCCCATGCGGTGACGGGCATGAGCATGCCGTTGAGGTTCGTGGGCTGTGATTGCACGCCGAATAGCCTGGGCAGCGAGAAACCGTAGATGTCGGCGTCGATGGCGGCGGTATCGTAGCCGAGCGCCGCGAATGTGGCTGCCAGATTGGCGGTGACAGACGATTTGCCCACGCCGCCTTTGCCGGAGGCGATGGCGAAGATGCGGGTTTTGATGCCGGGTTTGTTGAACGGGTTCTGTTTACGTTCCGCTTTGAGACCGGCCACCAGCTGGGTGAGTTTGTCTTGGCTCATGGAGCCGACTTCGATGCTGGGAATCAACGTGGCATCGGGATAGGAGGCGACCGCGCCGTTGATCTGGTTGGTGATGGTCTGCGACAGCGGACAGCCTTCCACGGTCAGTTCGACCCGCACCCGTACGTCGTACGTGTTGGTTTCGCCTGCCACTGGCGTGGCGTCAATGGCTGCGATCATGCCCAAGTCGGTGACGGACCTGCCCAGTTCGGGGTCAATCACTTTGCTTAGCCGTTCGTAGATGCGCGCTTCGATGGTGCGCTCGTCGCTCATGCTTCCTCCTTATGCCGCGTACCACAGTAGCGGTTCGCGGCACGGCTTGCCAGATGGTGTGGCGATTATTCAACTGTTCCTGTGTCGAGCAGCTGTTTGAATTGGTCTTCGTTGAGCATGGGGATGCCCAGTTCCTCGGCTTTTGCGGCTTTTGAGCCGGCATTCTCGCCTACGACGACCCAATCGGTTTTCTTGCTGACGGATCCTGCGGCTTTGCCTCCGCGCAGAACGATGGCCTCTTTGGCGGAATCGCGGGAGAATCCTTCCAACGAGCCGGTGACCACGACCGTTTTGCCTGCCAATGTCTGTGGTAGTCCGCTGGCTTGGGCTTGTCCGACTCCTACGCCGGCGGCCTTCCATGCGTCAAGCACGGCACCGCGCCAATTGCCCGGCTCACGGGCCGCGGTGAACCATGTGACTACGGATTCCGCAATTTCCGGACCAATACCGTCGATTTGGGACAATTCGTCCACGCTGGCATGTTCGATGGCATCCAACGTACCGAACGCGCTGGCGATGGTGCGTGCGGTGGGCGGTCCGAGCCTGCGGATGGACAGGGCCACCAGAACGCGCCACAGGTCGGCATGGCGGGCTTTGTCCATTTCGTCGAGCATCTTGCGGGTGTTTTCCGCCGGACGAATGTACACCGGCTGCACGCTGGACGTGCCTCCACGGGATACCTTGATTTCCTCGCGGATCACCACGGCGTCATCCGGCACCACGTATTGCGGATATTCCGCGGTCTCGTCGATGTCGGCTTCCTTGCGTTTGCGGGCGGCGGTAGGCGCGGTCCAGAATGCGGGCACCTGATGCCATAATCCGGATCCGCCCACGCGTTTGCGCACTTTCTTGATCTTGCCGTTTGACCCGACGGTCTCGTGGATTTCGATGATTGGGGCCTCGCGCCAGACGCGCACATCCTTGAGGTCTGCGGACGTCAACGAGAACAGCCCGGCCTCGCTGGACAGCACAGGTGTCTGCATGGGCGGCAGTTCCAGTCCCGCCACCGGCTCGTACGGTTCAGGCTCCTCACCGGGTTTCACCACGATTTCGGTGATGTTCGGCGCATACGTGTCGATGGAATCGGGCCTGTCCTCTTCGGGATTCGTCAGCGCAATGGCTGATTGGTCGCCCAGATGTTCGATATCGAACGCCTTGCGGGACGCCAGATTGATGATCCGCTCGGTCAGCTGCGCCGGGCAGGATTCCACGTTCGGGCAGCGTATATCTTTGTCTCCCTCTTTGGCGGGAGCGAGTTCCGCGCCGCAACTCGGGCAACGCGTGGGCATCACGAACCGGCGGAGCTGGCCCTCACGTCCCTTGCGCCGCTCCAGCACCGGACCAACGAGCTCGGGAATCACGTCTCCCGCCTTGCGCACCACCACGGTGTCGCCGATGAGCACGCCTTTGCGTTCCACTTCAAAGGGGTTGTGCAGCGTAGTACGGGATACTGTGGAACCGGCCACGTACACGGGTTTCAACACCGCCACCGGAGTCACACGTCCGGTGCGCCCCACCTGCACAGTGATGTCAAGCAGCTCGGTATTGACCTCTTCCGGTGGATATTTGTAGGCGATGGCCCAGCGCGGCGCCCGCGATGTAGCGCCAAGGGAACGCTGCAATCCCAAATCGTCGACCTTCACGACGATGCCGTCAAGCGCGTGTTCGATGTCACCTCGGTGTTCGCCGTAATAGTCGATCATGTCGAGGATTTCCTTGAACGACGTGACCTCACGGTTGTGCGGAGAGACGGGCACACCCCATTTCTTATACAATTCGTAGGCTTCGGATTGGTCGTTGACCACATCATGGCCGTTGCCGGCGTGCCCCGCACCCCAACGCAGCGATCCGATGCCGTGCGCGTAGAAGCTCAGGCGACGGGTTGCGGTGATACGCGGATCCTTCTGTCTCAGACTACCTGCGGCCGCGTTGCGGGGATTGGCGAATGGCGCGCGACCGGCGTCCTCGTTCTCGGCGTTCAGCTTGTTGAAATCGTCCCATCGCATGAACACTTCGCCGCGAATCTCCACGAATTCGGGAATGTCTTCCTCCGGTCCGGCAAGGTTCTGCGGAATGGTGGAGATGGTGCGCACGTTGAGAGTGATGTCCTCGCCGGTCACGCCATCGCCTCTGGTCAGACCCTGTTCAAGCACGCCGTTGCGGTAGATGAGGTTCAGCGCAAGACCGTCGATTTTCACCTCGCAGGTCATGGGCAGTGGCTTCGATTCGGGCCAATCCAATCCCCTGAGCACGCCGTCGTACCATTCGCGCAGCTCCTCGATGGAGAACACGTCATCGAGGCTCATCATGCGCGATGGATGACGTACGGAAGCGAAGTCGTTGGAGAACGTGCCGCCCACGCGATGGGTCGGTGACTGCGGTGAGTCAAGTGATGGGAACTGCGCCTCAAGCGATTGCAGGCAGCGCAATCTTGCGTCATATGCCGCGTCGGATGAGACGGGGGCATCGTCGATATAGTATGCGATCTGGTCTGATTCCACCCATGCGGCCACGCGCGCCCACAGCCTGGCCGCGGCCTCGGCGCTCATCGAAGCCACATCAACCTTGTCGAGGCGCATGGCGTCGGCATCGGTCGGCTGCAACGCGGCAATCCAACGTTCGCTGCCCGGAGTCAGCGAAGCCAGCCCCTCATCGGCCACGACGGCCGCGGAACTACCGTCGCTCTCCGGCGCGTCGAAATCCCATGCCAACTGTTCGGAATCATCACGATTCGTCATTGTCACCGCTTTCCCATCATTTCCGCCATGCCGCGCGGATGTCCACGCCAGCACCGATTATCGCACAAATGTTCGACTGTTTTTGTTAGTTGTTCAGAGAGCGCAGGAACTGCACCTGCACCACGTCGGCACCGTCATGGTCTTCGTAATCCATGCGCATCGCGGCCACCGACAGGGTGCGTGCGGGCACGAACATGCCTTTGTCCACGCAGACGCGGGCCGCTTGGTGCATCAGGGGCGCGACCGGCGTGTTCGGCCATACCGGCAGTCCGGCGTCGGCGAGCACGTGGATGGCTTCCTGCACGTTGGTCGGCACCGGAATGCACTGCGATTGCGCTCTTCCGATCAGTTCCTGCAGTTCGCTTTCGAGCATGGCGATACGTCCGGGGGCGATCTCCTCGCTCATGATGTATGAGGCGGCGGCAAGGTCGAAGTGGTCGCACATCCATTCCGCATAGGCGAGGCGATAGTAGGCGAATGAGGCGTCTTCCCGGTCAAGCGCGACGTTCAGCGCGTTGAGGCATGCCGCACGTGCCGGATCCCAGTCCTCGGCACGCCCCAGCTGCACGGCGAGCTTGAGATGCGACAGCGGGTATGCGGGGGCGTAACGCACCATGGCGTTCAGATGCGGCAGCGCGGCATCGACGCCTTTGACTTGGGCGAGCAGGTCGGCAAGCTCCATATGCATGTAGAACAGGTTGTCGGGGATGAGCACCGTTCTTTCGCCTTCGGTGGCGAACATGCGGTTGTAGATAACGCGTTCCGCATATGAATTGAAGTACCGCGGCACGCCCGGATTTTCAGCGAAGATCCGGTCCATACGTTCGAGTGTGGACTGGGCGGATTCGATGGCCCGCTCGACGTCTCCGGAGAACAGCATGTCTCGTGCCTTCAGACGTTCGTCATCGAGGGATTGTGCCAGTTCGAATGAGAAGTCGGGCGTGTCTTCGCCGTCGATCAGCGCGCTGGTGACCTGCGGCGCCAATTCGGTCAATTCCGGATCGGATATGGAATTGATGATGTCCATGGCCTGTTTGGCTTTGGCCACCGATTCGAGTCCGTCGCTTTGCGCAAGACGATGGAACTCCCCCACGGCGCGCTGCAACAGGTCGACACGCTGGATGGACAGGCCCATCATGTTCTCACAGCCGAACAACTGCGCCGTGCCGTCATCAAAACAAATGTCGGACAGTTCGGGTTCTTCTTGGCTTCCCGCCGGTGAGAATCGGCTGTCACGAAGGTCGAAGGCCGCGTCGATGGGTTTGAGAGCGCCTTTGCCGTCCACGTCCATTTCGGCGTCGAACATGCGGTATGTGGCGGTTGGATGGGCCAATCCGTCAGTGTCGAGCCGCTTCAGGAACTCGTCGCGGGTGAAGGTGACGGTCACCAAGTTGCGTACGGTCGGGTTTTTGCGCAGCTGCGCCATCGGATCGTCGTCATCATCATCGAGGTAGGTGTCGTACTCCGTTTTGTCGCTGGCGTCGTCCCGCATGGAGGCGTCGTCATCGTCGGCGTGTCCGTCCGGTACCGCGAACGCCATTTCGTCGAAGTCGATGTTTTTCATCAGGTCTTCGAACTGGCCGTCCACCGTATCGTCTCCAGTGCCAACGCTATCCGAGCCAGCCGAATCGTCGGAATCGATTGATTCGGATGAGATATCGGTGGTTCTCGGAGTGACGGGCCGAGCCGGATCGCCATGGTAGTCGCCGTCCTTTGGAGCGGCTTTGGATCCGGATGGCCTCATGTCTCCGGTACGGATGCGTTCGAAGGCGCTTAACGCCTCGCTCATCAACTCGCTGATGGCGGAATCCTGTTCGGCTACGGCCTCTTCCAGACCAATCGAATCGATGTGCATCGACACGCGTTTGACATTCGGATCGGCTCCGAAGCTCAGCGCGGCCATCATGAGTCCGACGCGCAGATTGTAATCGACGCTCATACGCGTGCGTTCGACGTCGGTCAGGTCGATCCACGCGCGGCGCGATACGTCGTATCGGGTGAACGGCATCATGGACACTCCAGCAGAAGTGAAGCCGATTGCGACTTCGCCGTCGCTGAGGTCGCACCGGAAGTCAACGTCGAAACGGTATGGCAGGCGCAGGCTGCGCAGCAGACGGGACATGGTCTGCCGGTACACCCATTCGGAACCTCCGTCGGCGCCGGAATCGCCTTCCAACACGTTGTCCTTGGTTGATTCGGCGACTTCACGCCGGAAGTCGGCCGCGATATCCGCCAGTCGGCTGGCGGCCTGGATGCCGTCTTCCCGGTTCGGGTCGAGGATCGCGCCGAACCGGTCGTCCGGTTTCAACGCGATCAGCGCCGGATTCTCCAGCAGGGCGAAGTCGATCTGCGCGGCTTCGGCACGCGTCACCGTGTTCTCCGTGGGGAGAGCGCCGATGCGTGCGTTACGTTCCAGCCATGAGCTGACGGCGGCGAAGCGGTTGAGGTTGCCCTCGATGTTGAGGGCGCACAGCACTGCCGAGAACGGCAGGGAGGAATCCCATGCGAAGAAGTAGCATCCGGAATAGCTGGATGTGTACAGGTGCAGCGGTTCCGCTCCGTGCACAGCTTCGAGCCCTTGATCGGTATCGAGCGCGTGGGCTTCGCGCATCAGATCGGCGAAGTAGTCTTCCAGGCCGGAGGCGCGCATGCCATGCGACCGGGCGCTCATGGTGTCTCTGATGGACCGTCGGATGGCGCCTATGGGCGCTTCGCGGTTGAGCCTGCGGAAAATGTTGCCGGAACCGAAACCGACGAGCAGGCCGTTCATCTGTGGCAGCATGTAGGCGGCGAAGAACGCGATGGTGATGGCGTCCCGATATTCGAGGTCGAACCGCATATTCGCTGGCAGGTTGGCGCGCATTTGCTCAAGCGTGTAACGGCTGCCGGTTTTGAGCCATGAGGCGAGCCACATCATGCGACCGCCCGGCATGCGTCCCACGACGCCGCCTTGCGTGGCGCGCACCGTTTTCGGATTGCGGCTGGCCGCATGGCCGAGTCTTGGACCGTCCGCCAACGTAAGGGTTTCCTCTTTGACGAAGACGAACCGCGGTTCGAGTTCCTGCGTGTCCATGTCCGGATCGGTGCCGGCGAAGACACGCGCTTTGCCGTCCGCGAGCGCGATTTGGGCGAAGTGGTCGCTGTCGGTGAACAATCCGATGGAGAAGGCATGGCCGTGGGTCTGCGGCAGTTGGGCCCATCCGAGGCGGAATCCTCCGGGCACGCCTTCGAATCCGTCGATGACGTGTCGTTTGATGAGCGGATTAAGCCGGATGGCGTTGCGGGTCAGTTCGTCGACGATGTCGTCGGGCTTGTCAAGCGCCTTGCCGAAGGGGTTGGCGTGGATGTGGCGCGGCGTGGCCTGGTTGACGAGTCGCCGCACATTTTGCCTGACACGTTCGAGCATGGTCCGGTTATGTTCCGGTTGGCTGGCCGGGTCTGATGGTGTGCGGTGAGACATGTGTGCCATTCTTTCAATCCAACGCGACATGAAGCTATTAGAATAATGACGTGACTTTTTCGAAGCAGCGTTTTCAGGCACGTCGTCGTATGTGCGCAGCCATTGTAGTCGCTTTCGCGGTGATGGTGGCGGTCGAGTGCGTGTTGTGCAATATGCCGTTTTGGCGTTCCTTGGCCGCATCGGGTGATTCCGCCGCCGCGTACAACGTGCTGGGCCCTGGGCTCGAACGTACTGACGAGGGGTTGTTGAAGGTCACCGATCCGACGCAGGCATATATGCAGGTCGATGCGGATGGCTCGTCGGAATATGTTCGTATGGACCCGGTGTCTTCGAAGGCGTTGGATAAGGCAGCCAGACAATCGGAGCAGGTGTTGCGCACGGTTCGTGTCCGTCCTGATGTCAATCGCAGGGCCGGTACGGTCAGTTCGGTGTCGGTGTCTTCGCCGCGTTCGCTGTATGTGCATGCGGCGGCTGCAGGTGGTTCGGTGTGCGTGCGGATTGTCGAGCCGAAGGGTTCGCTGATTCCGTTTGATGCGGTGCGTGCGAATGTGCGTGTACCGTTCGCGTTGAATCCGTTGCGTATCGGCGTGATGGTGGCCGTGTTGGCGATGGTACTGGTGTGGAGGCCTGGTTCGCGGTTGTGGCGGATGCCGTTGGATACGACGAGTGTGAGGCAGCGTGCGTGGCTGGGGGCGCTGCTGGCGGTGCCTGTTGTGGTCACTTGTGCCGTTGTGGTGTGGCAGCTGGTGGAGGCGGCTCCGTTGAGCTTCCATACGAAAGGCACGTACACGTATGATTTCGACCAGTACGATTACGTGGCAAGGGCGCTGCTTGATGGTCACGCGTGGTTGGATTTGGATGTGCCGGATGCGTTGCGTGACGCGGCGGATCCGTATGATGTGGCCACCCGGCAGCGGTTGCTTGCCGATGGCGTAAGCCCAGTGTATTGGGATTACGCGTTCTATCAGGGGCACTGGTATTCGTATTTCGGTGTGGTTCCCGCGTTGTTGTTGTTCCTGCCGTATCGGGCGGTCACATCGTTGTTCGTCGATGGCGGGCTGATGATGCCCTGCGGTGCGGCCGTGCCGCTGCTGATGCTTGGTTTTCTGGTATTCGGATGTCTGCTAGTGATTCGTGTGATATCCCGAATTCGTCCGAATGCGCCGTTGGCTGCGGTCAGTATGCTGTGCGTGTTCATGCTGTTGGCTTCCAATGGTTTGTATCTGTGGTATCGGACGAATTTCTATTCGGTGCCGATCGCCGCCTCCCTGTTTCTGAGCGTGTTGGGATTGTGGCTGTGGTTGGGCGCCGCCAAGCGGGTGCCGGTGTCAGGCGATCGGATTCGTGAGGTTGATGGCACGCAGTCGTTGTCGTTGCCCCATCTGGCTGCAGGCTCGATGTGCATTGCGGCCAATCTGGGGTGCCGTCCGCAGTTCATTCTCGTGGCGTTGCTGGCTTTCGTAATATTCTGGCCGCAGATTCAGTCGATTTTCCGTCACGCCTCCAATGATTCCTCCCTTCCCCATATGTCGGTCTGGCGTCTGATGCGCGCGCCGTTGGCCGCATTGCTTCCCGCGTTGATTGTGATCGTTCCTCTGCTGGCGTACAACGTGGTCCGGTTCGGATCACCGCTCGACTTCGGCACCTCATATCAGATGACGGTCACGGATATGACCAGTTATCGGCAGCCATTGTCGAATCTTGCGCTGACCGTCGCATATTACCTGTTCCTGCCGTTGCGGTTCACGGATGCGTTTCCGTTCCTCGCCGTCAATCCGGCGCCTCTTCCCACTTGGGGATTTACCGAGGCAATGCCTGGCGGCTTATTCACGATAGCTCCGTTGACGTTGGCCGCGCTGGCCTGCCCGTTCCTCTACCGGCGTATGCGCAAGGCCGGGCGCACGAACACATGGCTGTTGTTGACATCCAGCCTGGCATTGGGATTGCTGCTTGTGGTGATTGACTCCCGCATGGCTGGTTTGGGATGGCGGTACATCGCCGATTTCGGATGGCTGTTTGCCTTGGCCGCGTTGCCTTCGTTGCTGATCGTACTTGATTGCGGCAAGCCGCGTCTGCGTTGGGTATGTCGTGCCGGATTCCTCGCGCTGCTGCTGTTCACGCTGGTTGTCGCGCTGATGTCGTTGTTCCTGCCCGGGCGTGACGATGAGATGTTGCGCAACAATCCCGCCCTCTATCTCGACGTGCAGTCCTGGTTCATGTTGGGTTGACGTCCGACATAAGCTACATCCAGTAAAAATTCAGGTTTCTTTCCTGATTCATATAGCAGTTTTTCCGGTTTGCTCTGAGTTTCATCGGCAATCATAACGATTGTCATCATTGTTGCTTTGAGTTATGTTCCGGGGATCGCCAACCATGAAACCGCTTTCGCCGCCACGCAACCATCCTCGGGCCGCACGTCGGGTGCCAAAGGCGACATCGTGCTGCTCACCACCGAACTGGGCCGCGACGACAACGCCGTGCAGGACCAGGTCGTCAAACTCGATGCCGAAACCAGCAGTGTGACGCGACTGTTGGATTTCGGCAGCCTGTTCGCCGATTACAAGGCGTCCGCCACGCATGCGGGCACGGACGATTCGGATGAACTGCCGGTGAACCTGCGCGCGGTTGCGCCTGCGGTTCGTTACAATCGGCGGTATGGGTTTCTTCGATTCGCTGTTCGCCGGTAAACGTTCCACACCGGCTTCGTCCGTCACGTTCCATCTCGGCCAGGCCGCCCACATGTACGAGGACGGCAATATCGGCTTGGAGGCCACCACGCTTGATATCACACCTGACAGCAAGCGTGTGGCGATAATCGGCTTGAACGGCGCAGGCAAGACCACGCTGCTGAAGTTGCTGGACGGAGCGTTGGCCGCCACGTCCGGAACGGTCCGCATCGAAGCGGACGGTACCGCATACGACCCCGCCGTGAAACGCGATCTGAAGCATGTCGAGGATCTGGTCGGCCGCGTGCGGCGCGAAGAGATTCCGAACGCCTACTACAAGGCGGCTTCGATTCGTGAGGCGATCGACCTGCCGTTGAAGAAGCACAAGGTGCCGGAAAGCGAACGTCAGGCGATCATCGGCAATCTGTTCGCGCATTTCGATCTGACTTCCGTGGCCCGCGAGCCGGCCTCCGCTTTGGATAGCGAGAAGCGGCATCTGCTGGCGATCGCGGCCGCGTTGAGCTTCTCCCCCGCTGCGATCGTCGCCGACGAGCCGACCAAGGGATTGGACGAGGTGGCGTCGGCGCGCGTGGCGAAGGCCCTGTTCAGCTATGACAAGCAGGTGGTGTTCGCCACGCATGACACGGATCTGATCGTCCGTCCGGAATATGCGATCGGCCGCGTGCTCGTTGTCGACGACCATCGTGTGGTGTTCGACGGCGCGCCTCGTGAGGCGGTCGATTTTTACACGGATTTGGTTCGTTCGAAGTATGAGGCGGCGAAGGGCGACAGGGCGTAGAAGAGATTTCGGACTCGGCAGTCCGTTCAGCCGATCAGTTCGTTGACGGTGTCGATCACCACGTACACGTTATGCCGGAAATCGTCCGGTTCGGGCAGTAGTGAGATGGCCAGATAGCCGTTGGAGGTCATGTCGAAGAAGTAGCCGGGCTGTCCGGATACGCCGTGGCGTTCGATCATGTGCAGCACCAGCTCGTTCTCGTCGAGCACGCTGGGCACGCGCAGCAGTACGTTCCATCCGCCTTCGGCACGCAATACGCTGACGAGACCTTGCTCGTCCACGTCGAGCATGGCATGCAGTGCTTTGAGATTGCCGCGCACACGTTCCTGCACGCGCGCGGTCTGCGATGGCGCCGCTTCAAGCAGTGCGGGAATTCGTTTTGCGACGATCTCGCTCATGGGCAGATAGTCGTCGGCGATCACGTCGAGACGACGCTTGGCTTCCGTCACGTCTTCTGCCGGTCCGGACACTTGGATCCAGCCGACTTTGGCATGCGGTGCGGCGAGCATTTTCGAAAAACCGTCCAACGCGAATGTGAGCGCGCCACGCTCCCCCGCGAGTCGTGTATTGCCTTCGAATGGTTCCAAATCGTAATCGTAGAACACTTCGTCGGCGATGATGGCCACGTCGTGGTCCCGGCACAGGCGGACGATCGCCTCGCGTTCCGACGGTTTGACGTACGAACCGGTCGGATTGTTGGGGTTGATGAGCACCAGCGCGCGGATGCGATTGCCGTCCGGGCCTTCCAGCGCGGTTTTCAGTTCGGCCACGTCGATGTACCAGGAGCCGTCGAATCGTTGCTGGTATTCGATCATGTCGACGCATTCGAGGCGTGCGATCGATTCGATGAGCGGATAGCCGGGTTTCGGTGCGAGCACGGCGTCACCGGCATCACACAGCAGTTTGATAAGCCACGAGTAGGCTTCGGAAGTTGAACTGAGGATGTACAGGTCGTCCGGCGAGCAATGGCCGATTTCCTGCATGTCAAGGAACGCGGCCAGCGCCTCACGCGCGTAGCGTTGGCCGCGCGGGTCGGCGGAGTAGATGTCCGGCACAAGATCCGGAGCCAGCGCGTGCCGTGTCGGATTGGAGTCGTTGAGCTTGCCGAGCGGTCTGCCGGCTGTTTTGGCGGTGGCTTCCGCCTTGGCGATGGGATTGAGCTCACTGATGTCGACTCTTGAGGAAAAACGCATGCTCTCCACCCTACTCCATGGACTGCCGTCTTCCATCTGCGGCACATGGAACAACGAAAAAGGCCGTCCGATTCGTCGGACGGCCTTGTGACAACCTAATCGGTCAACACATCACTTCTGCTTGGTGCTCGCGTAGTATGCGGCGCCGATGATGCCGGCCTCGTTGTGCAGCTTGGCTGCGACGATCGGGGTCTTGATGTCGATGTACGGCAGGAACTTCTCGGAGACGCGGGACACGCCACCGCCGACGACGAACAGCTGCGGGTCGAAGTAGAACTCCATGAGGGAGTAGTACTTGGTCAGGCGCTTCGCCCACTTCTTGTAGCCCATGTCGAGCTTCTCGCGGATGGAGGATGCGGCGTACTTCTCCGCGTCGCCCTTGCCCTTGAGCAGTTCCAGATGGCCGAGCTCGGTGTTCGGAATGAGCTCGCCGTTGAAAATCAGTGCGGTGCCGATGCCAGTGCCCAGCGTGGTGGCGATGACGAGGCCATCCTGGCCCTTCGCGGCGCCGAACTGCTGCTCGGCAAGACCGGCGGCGTCAGCGTCGTTCACCACGGTGACCGGACGACCGCAAGCTTCGGAGAACACTTCGGTGACGTCCACGCCGACCCAGGACTGGTCCAGGTTGGCCATGTAGCCAAGCTTCTCGCCCACATGAATCGGAGCCGGGAAGGCGATGCCGACCGGAGCGGACTCCGGAACCTCGAAATGCTCGAGCTGCTGGCGAACGATTTCGCCGACGGCCTTCGGAGTGGACACCTCCGGGGTGAGGATCTTCAGACGCGGTTCGGCGAACTCGCCCTTCTCGAGGTTAACCGGGGCGGCCTTAATGCCGGAGCCACCAATGTCAACGCCGAATGCCTGTGCAGTCTCAATCATCTTCAACCTCTCTATCAAGGTATGTTATGGGTGTATTCGAACCGGTACGTATTATGGTAACTCGCAACATGCCTAAAATTGCGCGCGACATGCACAAATGGTGAGAACGATTGCACAAATTGTAATACTTAACCGAGTAAATATTTCATCGTCTGTTTTGCAAACGATTCGTCCCACGTCGGTAGAGGCTCCGACGTGGGACGAATCGTCAATCGCGTGATCGCCGCGCGTTGGGAAACGCGTGGGCCACGGTGTTACTTCAGCGGCGGCATCGGCTGCCATTCCGGATCATGCAGCAGCTTGCGCGAATCCCACCATCCCTTGGCGATCTGAACGATGCCGGTCTTGAAATGCTCGCGGTCCACCATCGTCAGTCGAATCACTTCCTTGACCGCGGTCAGCACCGTACCCAGGCCGAACAACAGCGGACGGTAATCGCCGTACGTCATGAAGTATCGGGCCATGTAGCCGCGGTTGCGCATGATGTGGTAGCGGTTCATGTCGGAAGTGGAGTTGAGCTGGCGCACGCCGGCGATGTCCCAATTGCCGATCTCGCGCGTACGGCGCAGCACCACGTCGGGCACGACGATCGGATTGGTGACCTTGCTGGCACGATAGCCGTACATCGTGTCGTCCCAATAGATGAAGAAACGCGGGTCGGGCAGACCGATCTTCTCGACGATGTTGCGGCGGAACAGGCCGCCTTCGAAGCACAACGTGTCCATCACGCGATAGCCAGCCGGGCCGAACGCAGCCGGTGCGATCGGGTTCGGAATGCCGAGCGGGACGATGAAATCGTACTGCCAGTAGAACGGACCGCCATCATAGTCGTAGCGGCTTCCCTGAATCACGTCGTGCCGATCGGTCCACTTGGCCAAGCGCTCGATGCCTTCCGGCATGACGGCGACGTCGTCGTCCATGACCCAGAACCATTCGGCACCCAGCTCGTACGCCTTCTTCACGCCTGCGGAGAAACCGCCCGCACCACCGAGGTTGTCGGTCTGCGGCGCGTAGACCACGCGGTTCTCGTTGCCGGACAGGTCGGCCACGGTGGTGCCCCACTGCGCGGTGAGTTTGGCGCTGAATTCTTCGACCATGCCATGGGTCTTGTCGCTGTGCTCGTTGTCCACGACGATGATGCGCCACGGGGCGACGGTAAGCTTCTCGATGGATTCGAACAGGGTGGCGAGCAGCTGCTGGCGCTTGTAGGTCACCACGACGATAGCCAGCTTTTCGATGGTCTTCTTCGCAACTTGCTTTTCAGTCATACGTTCCATTCTTGCACCGGCCCTCAACCACACATCGGCCATGTTCGATATGGAGCCGAGCACGGGCATAATCCGCGACAAATATGGACAGAACCTTGCACGGCACGAACTTGTTTGCCATAATGAACCGCGTATGCAGGGGAATCCGTATGACGGATTGAGATGGGCGTGGACGTCCGAACCCTTTGAACCTGATGGTTGACACCAGCGTAGGGAGGCATGGCCATATGGCTGATGTGATTTCCGTAACCAATTCCGATTCCGCGTTCGACGCTTCGAAGGGCGTCACGCGAACCAATCTTCCCCCATTCGCGCAGCGGCTGCGCAAAGCCGCCGACCTCGTATGGGAGGAAGGCTACAGGCAGCCGTTCATCCGCGAACTGGGCGAAGGCACTCTGCCGCGCGAGAAGTTCGCGTTCTATCTGCTGCAGGATTTCCGTTATCTTAACGACTACGCCAGAGTGCATGCTTTGGGACTGGCCAAAACAGACGATCCTGAGATCATGGCGTTCATGCTCAACGTGCAGAACGGCGCGTTGAATGTGGAGTCGACCGTGCACCGCACGTATCTGGCCAGCTACGGCATCACCGACGAGCAGATGAACAACGTGCGCCAGTCGGCGTTCGCCCGCGCGTACACGTCGAACATCCTTTCCATCGCCTATGGCAAGGACATCCTCGACATTCTCGTGGCCGTGCTCCCCTGCGCCTGGGTGTATGCGGATTACGGATATCGTCTTGCCCATGAATTCGCCGACACGCTCGATGTGAACCAGTACAAGAGCTGGGTGGACATGTACAAGACCGACGAGTTCTGGCAGGGTTCGGCTTGGCTGATCGAGCATATCGAAAAACTCGCCGCCGAGGTGAGCGAGGAACGTAAGCAGGAGCTGGTCGATATTTTTGTGACCGGCGTTGAGAACGAGTACATGTTCTGGTCCAGCGCGTACGACATGCAGTACACGTGGAAGCCCGAATGGGATCAGGAGAGCTGATTCTCCGGCACGCTCTCTTCCGATTGTTTATTTCCATATGAAGCGGCCCGCCTTCCGATTGGTTCCGGAGGGCGGGCCGCTTCTCATATAACGTTCGGCTCGCTATTCGCGCACGAGACGAATGTGCTCCACGTCGTCACGCTGGGAACGACGGTAGAGCACGAAACGGTTGCCGATGACCTGCACGAGTTCCGCGCCAAGCTGTTCGGCGAGACCTTCGCCGGCCTCCTTGGCGGTCAGACCGGAACCGTCGAGCACGGAGCATTTGATGAGCTCGCGCTTCTCGATGGTCTCGTCCGCCTGTTTGACGGCGTTTTCGCTCAGATCGTTCTTGCCGACCTGGATGAGCGGATTGAGTTTGGTGGCCAGGCCGCGCAGCTGCTTGACCTGCTTTTTGGTAAGTGCCATATGTGTTCCATTCCTATCTACAAATACCCGCTCAAGCCTAGCGTGAGGACGGTATTTGCCCATCCGCCCGCAACGCACCGGTCATAACAGCACGCCCAGCACGACCAGTGCGACGAGATAGACGAGCACCACGATCGCCACGGCCACGTCCATGCCGGTGACGCGCATGACACGCCAATGCGTGCGCGTCGCACCTTCCTCATAGCAGCGCGCGTCCAAGGCGAGGCTCAGGTTGTCGGCGTGGCGGATGGCTGCGGCGAAGACCGGCACGACGACCGCCACCATCGCTTTGATGCGTACTACGAACGAACCTGTTTCGACGCTCCCGCCGCGCGCCGACTGCGCGTCGATGATTGCTTTCGTTTCCACACCAAGCGTCGGTAGGAAACGCAGGGCGAGGCTCATCACCAATGCCGTCTCCTGCGTGTGCAGACCGAATCTGGCGAACGGTGACAGCAGCGATTCGAACGCGTCGGTCATGGCGGTCGGTGTGGTGGAGGCAAGGAACATCGCTCCGATGACGATGACCACGGCGAACCGACATGCGTAGAGTAGGGCGATGCGGATGCCGTCATCGGTGATGGGAATCGGCCCGAGGCTCGCCACCGTGGTGCCGGTGCGCACGAAGAAGATGTTCAGCAGGCCGCAGAAAACGAACAATGCCAGGAACACACGCACGGAAGCGGCCAATCGGCCTACATTGATGCGTCCGGCCGCGGCGATCACGCCGGTGAACACCACGGCAAGCAGCAATTGCCAGAATGAGCCGATGGCGAACGCGGAGAACATGAGCGCCAATGCGGACAGCATGCCCACGCGCGGATCGAGGCGTTCCAACAGGGTCCGCCGCTCCCCCACGGTCGCGGTGTCCGAGCCGGCGGCGTCCACGGATGGTTCCGCATCCGGCTCCTCTTCGCAGGTGGCTTTCACTGTGGATTCCGTGGATTCCTTAGAGTCCGCACGTTTCGCCGGCTTGCCCAATATGATGGTACGGTCGGCAAGCTCGTCCACTTCATCCTGCGAATGCGAGATGAGCAGTATGGTCACGCCGCGTGATTTGAGCCCGTGGATGAGCCCGTGCACGCGTGCGGCGGCCTCCTCGTCAAGACCTGCGGTCGGCTCGTCCAGAATCAACGCTTTCGGCTCGCATGCAATCACGCCGGCGATCGCCACCAGTCGCTGCTGGCCGCCCGACAGGTCGAACGGCGAACGGTCTCGCAGATGTTCGATATGTAGCAGCCGCATGGCCTGCATGACGCGTTCCATCGCCTCGGACGTATCCAATCCCAGGTTGGAAGGCCCGTATGCGACGTCTTCGGCCACGGTGTCGGCGAACAGCTGCCGTTCCGGATGCTGCATGACGTAGCCGACCGTACGGCGCAGCCTCGTACGGTTTTTGCGATTGAGGGGCTTCGTTCCGCCGTTCGCCTTCGCAGTGGCCACGGCGATGCCGTCGATGACGATCGAGCCTGTCGTGGGTTTCTCCAACGCGCACAGCATGCGCGCCAATGTGGTTTTGCCGGCGCCATTGCGTCCCATCAACGCCACTGTCTCGCCTTTGCCGATGCTGAACGACAGGTGGTTGAACACGTCACGTTCGGCGTCCACGTAACGATACGATATGTCGCGTGCTTCGATGAGCGTTTCGGCGGACTCATCATCAATGCGTTTCGGCAGGCCCACCGATTGAACCGGCATCCGAAGCCGCTCGTCGGCAGGGCCATCGCCTACGATGTGGCCTGCTTCCAGCTGAATCACACGGTCGGCATGTTCCAACTCGTCCGCATGGTGCGTGACGAGAATGATGGTGGTGCCGCGGTCCTGGAGTTCGTCCAGCACCCGCATGATGTCGGCGCGCCCTTGCGGGTCGAGCATGGCGGTCGGCTCGTCGAGCACGAGCACATCGGAATCCATCGCCAGCATGCCGGCGATGGCGATGCGTTGTTGTTGGCCGCCGCTCATGCGCGTCGGGTTGGAAGCGCGATAGTCGCTCATATCCACGGCGTCCAGCGAACCGGAGATGCGCAGGCCGATCTCATCATGCTCAATCGCAAGATTCTCCGGTCCGAACGCCACGTCGTCTTCGGTGACGGTGGTGACGATTTGGTCTTCGGGATGCTGGAACACCGCGCCTATGCCGCAACGGGCGGTTCGATACTCGTCGGCGTGCGCGCCGGACTCGTCGAACACCACATTGCCTGACAATGCGACATATCCCTCATCGGGAGCCACCAGTCCGGCGATGACACGTGACAGCGTGGATTTGCCCGAACCGTTCGGCCCCGTCAGACAGATGCGTTCGCCACGGCGGATGTCAAGGCTCACACCGTCAAGCGCCCATGTCGCGCCGCCATCATAGGTGAATCGCACATCGCGTAGCGTTATGATCGGCGCATTGGTCGTAACCATAAAATCTTCCTTCACCAGCACTGTATGGAATTCTCGGGGAAAACAAGACGGAGGAACCCTCCGGTGGATGCGGACGGTCCCTCCATGTTCATTTCAATGGGAACAAACGAAGCTCAACGGTTCAGCAGGTTGGAGATCGGCTTGTAGATCAGGAACGTGACCACGCCGTGGATGGTGAACTTCAACGCGTTGAACGGCAGGAGCGCCGGCACTATAAGCGCCACGACCTGCGCGGTGGTCATGTGCGCGTAGAACGGCGTGACGATGATGTTGCCGACGATGGCGACGGCGAGCGCCACGACAGCGCCGACGATGATGCCGATCAGCGCGCCCTTGCGCGTCTTGTTCTTTTTGTAGATGAGCGATGCCGGCACGGACAGGGCCAATGCCACGAGCACGGCCATCAGGGTGCCCCATGGGTTGGTGAACAGGTGCGGCACGAAGCCGAGCACGCTGACGATGACGGCTGCGGCCGGTCCGAACGCGAAGCCCGCGACGAGGCAGACGATGCCGGATGGGTCGTATTTGAGCCACTGCACGCCTGGGATGATCGGGAATTCGATGAAGCTGACGGCCATGGACAGCGCCACGAACAGCGCGTACATGGCGATGCGTTTGGTGGACCAGCGGCCGGAGTCGGCGACGCCTGTGGAGTGCGCGTTGTCCGGACGGGTCATCGGTTTGTCTGCGGCCTGATCAGCTGCGGTATTGGAGGTATTGCTAGGAGAGGATACACTCATGTTGAGCTCCGTTTCTTCCATCCGGACTGTAACCGTTGGCCCCGGATTCTCACCGGATCAGCCGCTTTCGCGGGTCGCGGGCTTCGGTATGGGGCCGTTATGAATGCCGGTCGTGCCGTTACCGCCAGTAAGGATTTTCACCTTCCCTGAAACTTGCTTGTCCATATATACGCCCGCCATGCGATATGCGCAACCTGCGTTCCGTTTTCGTCTTGCGATTCGGAACGCAGTCTGCGCACGCCGCGACAGCGGGCATGTTATGACAGCAGGCCGAGCAGATCGTCCTTGCTGAGCGTGCCGACGCCGCCGGATGCGGTGCCGTCGGTGAATTGGCGCGCCAGCTCGTTTTTCTTTTCCTGCAGTTTCAGAATGCGTTCCTCGATGGTGTCTTTGGCCACGATCTGGTATACGTTCACGTCCTGGGTTTGGCCGATACGGTGCGCGCGGTCGGTTGCCTGGTTCTGCGCGGCGGCGTTCCACCATGGATCGGCGTGCACCACCACGGACGCGCCCACGAGGTTCAGGCCCGTGTTGCCGGCTTTGAGCGAGATGAGGAATACGGGCACGTCGTTGCCGTTGAATTCGTCGACCAGTTCCACACGGCGTTTCTTCGGCGTCTCGCCGGTGATGGTGTAGTATTCCACGCCTTGTTCGGCGAGTCTGGCGCCGATGAGTTCGAGGAACGAGGTGAATTGCGAGAACACGAGGACCTTTTTGCCTTCGCCCATGCATGTGGCCACGAGTTCGGCGATGGCGTCGAGTTTGGCGGAGGCGTTCTTCGCGTCGGCGTATACGAGTCTTGGATCGCAGCAGATTTCGCGCAGCAAGGTGAATTCGGCGAGGATGCGGATCTTCTTGGTGTTGAAGTCGGCGTCCGACGCCTTGGTGAGCGTGGCGCGTAGCCGCTGTTCGTGTGCGGCGTACAGTTTGCGCTGCTCTCCTTCCAGTTTGACGGTGAGCACGTTCTCGAATTTGTCGGGCAGGTCGGTGAGCACGTCTTTTTTCAGACGGCGTTTGATGAACAGTCCCACCAATGCCTGCAGTTTGTCGGCCATGACGGAATGTTCCGGACCGGGAGCCATGATCGGCTGCTCGTATTTTTCGCGGAATTTCGTATAGGTGCCGAGCAGTCCGGGCATGAGGAAGTCGAAAATGCTCCACAGTTCGCTCAACCGGTTTTCGATTGGCGTGCCGGTCAGAGCGAAGCGATGGTCGGCCGTGACCTGTTTGACCGATTTGGCCACCTTTGTGGCATGGTTTTTGATGTATTGCGCCTCGTCGAGCGCCATCAGCGCGAAATGGCAGGCTGCGTAATCGTCCACGTCGCGACGCAGCAGATCGTAGGAGGTGATCACCACGTCGGTGCCGTCGTACGTCATGGCGCCATTCGTCGTAGCACCGTCGTTCTCCTGCGATTGCGCGGCCACCGTCGCGATGGCCTTGCGTCGCTGCGCTTTCGTACCGGCGACGACTTCCACCGTCAGATCGCCCGCGAATTTCTCGCATTCCGCGGCCCAGTTGTAGACGAGCGATGCCGGGCAGACGATGAGTGACGGACCGTTTCCTTTGCGCGCTTCGATGAGCGAGAGCAGCTGCACGGATTTGCCGAGGCCCATCTCGTCGGCGAGGATGCCGCCGAAGCCCTTGTCCCACAGGGTGGACAGCCATTGGAAGCCCTCCACCTGGTATGGGCGGAGCACGGTTTTGAGCCGTTCGGGCACTTCGTAGCGTTTCGGATCGACGATCTTCACATCGTTGACATAGTCCACGAACGAGGCGCTTTTGCCTTCGTCGTCCACTTGGGAGTCCAGCAGGAACGCTTGGTATCCGGGGATTTTGATGATGCCGGAGTCGAGCTGTTTTTCACTCAGGTCGAGGTCCGTGGACACTTGGTCGAGCTCATGCAGGTCGGCTTCCTTCAAATCCACGAACGTGCCGTTCTTGAGCCGATGGTAGCGGCGTTTTCTGCGGTAGGAGTCAAGCAGCGCGCCGACTTCGTTCATCGGCACCTCGTCGGCAATCGGTGAGATTTCAACGAGGTTCGAGTCGATGGACAAGCCGACCTTCACCGATGGCGGGTTGGGCTGCATCATGCCATCGAATGCCGCCGTGGAGAAGACCTGGCCCACCGATTTGAGGATCTGCACGCCGTCGGTGAGCATGAGCAGGATAGCCTGCTCGTCCTCCTCCTTGATGCGGGCCACGTCGATGGAGCTCCATGTAGGGCACAGCTGGCGTACCACCTGCACGGCGAACGATTCCCGTGACAGGTCGCGTTTGACCAGCGAGGCCTTCGAACGTGAATCGGGGTTGATCACGCCGCGCAGTTCTTTGGCGGTGGGCACCAGTTGGAAGGTGAAGTCGCCGTATTTCGCCACCGCTTCGCAGGTGATGCCGTACAAATCGCGGTCCAGATAGAATTCGATCCGGCATTCGGTTCCCACCGCTTCGGTCACTTCCTGCGGAATGTCGAATCCGATGCCCGCTTCGGTGAGTTTCGGCACGATGGTTCGGGCGAACATGGGCCAGTCGTTTTCGGCGATGAACACGCCGTCCGGATCGTCGGAACACAGGTCAGGCAGCACCTGCAATGCCGGGCGCAGTTTATCGGTGCAGCGGAAGAGCCCGTCGATGCCTATCCTGTCCGTCGCCGTGGAATCGTCGGGACGTTCGCGGCTGAAAACGTAGAAGCCGTTGCGTCCGTTGATGACATCGGAGATGCTTTGGTTCGATGTGATGCGCACGCCCGACGCGGTGCCCTCATGCACGTAGGACGCCTTGAACGTGAAGGTGGGGTCGCCTTCGACAATGTCAAGGCCGAACGGTTCGCCTCCTTCGTTGGCCATGTGGATGCGGCTTGTCCCGGATTTCTTGGTGCGTTGGAAATCCTCGATAAGCAATCGTCTCAGCCCGTCACCGTCCGACGTGCGCAGGAAACCGCGGGCCTTCGACTCGTGTTCCTTGTATTCGTCCTGTGTCACGGCGTGGAACAGGTCGAGCAGGTCGCATGCCTCCCAATCGGTGAGGACGAGTTCACGGTCGACGCGTACCGCTTCGCCGTAATAGTATCCGTTTTGCAGTTGGGCCGCCGTTCTGGATGCGATCACCTGCTGCAGGAAGCGGTATAGCTTCAGCGAGAAGGGGTCGAGCATGTCCGGAGTGTGGGTGAACGCGAGTTTTTTGCCATATGACTCGTATGTTCCCGTCCGCATGTCGGCCACGAATCTTGAGATGTTTTTGAGCGCATAGTCGGCGTCGCCGCATCCGATGCGCAGGGACAGGCGCAGGGCGTCATGGCCGTTGATCAGCGTGGGCTCGAGGTACACGCTTCCCGGTTTGACGTCGACCGGCGCGCTTGATTTGCGTTTCGGTTTGGCGGCTCCCTGTCCGGAGGTGCCACGTTGTTCCTCGATCAATCGGCTTTTCGCGTTGATGATTCGTTTCAGCACGTCGAGTTGGGCGTTCTCGCCGGCGTTGTTGCTTTTCGCATCGAGGGAGCGCATGTAGTCGGCGAGGGCCCGGGGTGTTGCGGCTGCGGCGTGGAATCCCCGGAATCGTTCCGGCTGTTGCAGGAACAGCAGCAGCATGGCGGCTACGTGCTTGCACATGCCGGTGTACCGGCGGCTGGTGGAGGAAGCCGAGTCGTCATCATCGTTGACGTGGCCGTACGTGCTGCCGGAGCCGAAATCGTCGTAGTCGTCGACGTAATCGTAGTCGTCGTCATCGTCGAAGCTGCGGTATTTCGGACTGTTGTGGTAGTCGAAGGTCCGGTAGGAACCGTAGCCGCGCTGCGAACCGCTGAATGCCGGGCAGGAGCAGTAGCGTGCCAGAAACAGCTCGTCGGCGAAATCAAGCGTGGCTTGCACTTCGTAACGGCTGGAGGGTGAGGTGGTGCCCCGTATGGTGGCATACAGGGTGATGCGGTTGGATGCGGTGTCGTTCAGGCAATGCAGGTCCTCCATTTTGGAACGCCATTGGTTGGCGATGCCGCGGGCGCGCTGCAGTACCGGCTGGCTGCATTCGCTGCGCAGCTCGTCGGAAAGCCATGCCAGAGTGTCCGCCACCTGAACCCCCATCGTTCGTACGTTTGTTCTCATGCAACCATACCAGCGCGATGGAACAGCAAAAGCCGCGGCCCGATCCGGACCGCGGCATGTTATCGCCCGTGTTGCGTCAGCGGCAGCGTTTGGTCAGCGGCTGCCATGGGTCGAGTTCCACCGGCTCGGTTTCGAGCAGCGCTCGGGTGGCGTCGTCGAGGTATTCCTTGCGGATGATGATTTCGGTCACATAGCGGTCGAACCACTTGTCGGAGGCCACGTAGTAGCCGTCTTCGCCGTTGTCTTTGCCCCAGCTGTTCTCCACTTTCCAGCGGTTCGGCTTGCCTTGCTCGTCAAGGTTCACGCCGGTGAGGGTCATGGCATGGTTGCTTGGACTGTCGCCGTATTCGAGGCCGTGCGCCTTGTCGAAGTCGAAATCGGTGCCGAACAGCTGGTCCACGCGCACGCTGTCGCAGTCGAAATAGCCGGCCGCACGCAGCGAGAACTGGGTGCAGTCGCAGGCGAACCAGATCGGGTGTCCGGCGCCAATCTGGTCGACCGCGGCCTTTTTGAACACGTCGAGCGGCACGTTGACGAATTCCATATCCCCCGCTTCGGCCACATTGGCGGTGTAGCGGATGCGGTAACGCTTGTTGAACGGACGGGACGCCATCGGCACGTTGCACAACGTCACCAGATCGTCGACGTCCACCGGCACGTACTTCTTGTAGAATTCCATCGGCGTGATGCCGGTTTCGCGGATCTGTCTGCGCTCGTCCTTGCCGGTTTTCGGCTTGTCGGCCTCGTCTTCGCCGCTTTTCTTATCGTCCTTCTTGTCATCGTCGCTCACGCGGGCCAGGAAGTCGAACTTCTCCGGCGGCTCGCCCAACGAGATGGCGCACATGCGGTACACGGTGGACATGTCGTCGTCCTTGACCGCGCGCAGTTCATCGACCGTGGCGCCGGCTGCGTAACGTTCGCGCAGGTCGGCGGCGAACTGGCGCAGCCTGCTGTTGAGGTATTGTTTGAACGCGTCGGAGTCCTTGGAATTGGCGGATTCCGGGTAGGCGCTCTTCGGCACGAGACCATACTTGTCTACAAGGGCGGCGAACATCTGCCACCAACCGCCGTCATCGGCCGGCCCGTAGTTGATCTCCTGGAACAGGCGGCTGTCAGTCGGCTCGTCGAGCGTGGCGAACACGTTTTCGAGATACGTGTTGGATTTTTCCATCGCATCCCAGAAGAACAGGTAGGTTTCGGAGAATTCGAAATCGTCGAGTCCCCACTGGTGCATGAGCTCGTAACGCAGGGTGTTGAGGGATGCGAACATCCAGCAGCGGCCGGATCGGCGCTGGTTGGTGATGGACCCCTGTTTCAGTTCGATGGAGAAGTCGCGTGGCAGCGCGCGCTGGCCTTTGTAGTCGGTGGCGGCTTCGAGCACGCCCGAGGACACCGCGGCGTTGGCGGCCACAAGGTTGGCCCGGTCGGCGTTGAAGTCTTTGGCGTATTGTGCGAGACGTTCCGGTTTGATTGCTGTGATGCTGTTGGTCATACGGCCGATTCTTGCCATACGTCTTGACGGATGCGAAATACTGGTTTCGGCATGCCGAAAAATCTGCCGTAAATAAGCGATTCGAATTCGTTCCGGGGATATTCTTGTACTACTTGAGAGGTTTTAGGGTGAGGAGCGTATCATGCGTCGTCATGGTTCGATGATGGTTGTTTTGTCCGGATTGCTGGCTGCGAGTCTGGCCATCGGACTGCCGGTCGGTTCGGCGTATGCGGACGAGCCGACGGATGGCACCGGGGCCGGCACGTCCGCCACGGAGGTGTTGGATTCGTTGGAGGTCAAGGGCCGCGCGCCGAAAACCGGGTACAAGCGCACTCAATTCGGCAAGGCGTGGGCCGACGTGGACCACAACGGCTGCGACACCCGCAATGATATCCTCAACCGCGATCTGACCGGCGTGAGGCACAAGTGGCGTACGCACAATTGCGTGGTGAAGTCCGGAAAACTGCATGATCCATACACTGGCAAGGACATCAAGTTCAAGAAGGGCAAGAAGACTTCCACCGCGGTGCAGATCGACCATGTGGTGGCGTTGAGCGATGCGTGGCAGAAGGGCGCGCAGAAGCTCAGCGAGGAGCGCCGCACCGCATTGGCGAACGATCCGTACAATCTGCTGGCCGTGCAGGGGCGTGCCAACCAGAAGAAGTCCGATGGCGATGCGGCCACGTGGCTGCCGTCCAACAAGGGGTTCCGTTGCGAATACGTGGCGCGTCAGATCGGCGTGAAGCACAAATACTCACTGTGGGTCACGCAGGCCGAAAAGGAAGCCATGGCCAAGGTGCTGTCCTCCTGCCCGACGCAAACCGTGCCCGACTACACGGGGGTCAAGGATTCCACAGCCGAGAAGACCACCGAGTCCGAGCAGACCGAACAGACGCAAACCGAACAGTCAGCTGAGCAGGCCCAGCAGACTCAACAAACGACACAGGCACCTGCGCCCGAACCCGCTCCGGCTCCGGCTCCCGCGCCCCAACCAGCGCCACAGCAGGACGTCTACTACCAGAACTGCACCGCGGCACGAGCCGCTGGCGCCGCGCCTATCTACCAGGGCCAGCCGGGCTACCGTTCACAACTGGACCGCGACCATGACGGAGTCGCCTGCGAATAAATCCAATGCAGCGTCTCCGCCTTTCCGGTTGTAAGACGTATGACGGTGAGGCATAGGAAAAGCGCCGGGTTATTCATCCGGCGCTTTTCCTATGCCTCAGCCTCTTTCCGCATTTTCCGCAGTGCAGTCATGAGAACCGCTATGGTCTGCGCAGCCGCGCGATGTCGTCACGCAGCTGGTTGACGGTGTCCGTCAGTTCCCGCACATTGTGGCGCAACTGTTCCGTTTCCGATTCCGCCTCGTCCGCGCGCTTGTCGGTTTCGTCACGGACACGATCGACTATCCATGAGGCCAGTGTCGCGGTGACGATGCCAATCAGGGCAACGCCGGTTATCATCAGTCCGATGGCGATGCATCTTCCCTGCCATGTCACCGGGGACAAATCGCCATAGCCGACTGTGGTGACGGTCACGAACGACCACCATATCGCTTCACCGAAATCGGTGATGGAAGCGCCTGGAACCCCACGTTCCACATCCAATTCGGCAAGGGCGCCGATATACATCAGCAGTGTCACGCTGCAGCATGTGTACAGTGTGATGCGCCCACGCACCGCCATGCCACCGGTACGATTGAGCACGTTGAGCACTGCCACCAGACGCAGCAGTCTCAACGGCCTGAAGACGGGCAATGCGATGGACACCAGCATCAGCAGATTGTCTTTGAACCAGGTTTTCTTGTCTTCCGCCAGCAGAATCGAAACGACGTAGTCGACGATGAACGCCATCCAGATGATGTTGATCACCGTTTCACACAATACGATATGCGTTCTCGCCAGCACTTCCCACGAATACGCGAACAGAAACACCAACGCCAATGCCGTCATGAACCACTCGGTCATCCGCTGCCATTTGTCCAATGTCATATCTCCCGCCTTTCTCCCCATGGCTGCCATCATACGGGTTTGCCCGTTTTTGTGACGTATTCCGGGCGCGGTGCAAGTGCCTTCAGACCAGATAGACCTCCTCATGTGGTTCGTTTCAGAGTTCATCTCGGAGGCCGTCCGATTCGGACCATTCAGCCGACGACCGAAGGAGCGGATACCCACTTTTAATGAACGTCAGCCCTTGAGAGGCATGCGGTTGTCGAGCGATTGTCCGTTGGCGTAGCAGCGCACGTTGCCCAATGCGATGGCGATGATGCGCCGTTCGGTGGACTCCAAGTGGTTGCCGCCCGCCACATGCGGGGTGATCAGGCATTTCGGCTCGCTCCATAATGGCGATGCCGCCGGCAGCGGCTCCGGTTCGGTCACGTCGAGGCCAGCGCCGCGGATCATGCCGTTGGCGAGCGCGTCGGCGAGCGCCTGCGTGTCTATGGCGTCACCGCGGCCCGCGTTGATGACGATGGCATCGGTTTTGAGTTTTGCGATGCGTTCCGCGTTGAGCAGGTGGTGTGTGGATGGCGTGGATGGCACGCACATGGCGATCACGTCGGCGTATTGCAGCACGTCGTCGAGCGATTCGAATCCGACCATGTGGTCGATGCCCGGCGCTTCGACGGTGGGGTTGCGGCGGATGCCGATGGTCGACATGCCGACGCTCTTGCATAGGCGTGCGAAATGCGATCCGATGTCGCCGGTGCCGATGATGAGCGCGGTTTTGCCGTCGGGGCTGATGACGCGGCCGGCGTCCTGCCATGCGGCGTTCGGGTTGCCGACGGCGTAGATGTGCAGGTTTTTCATGATGGACCACATCATGGCGAACATGTGTTCGGACACGCTTTGTCCGTAGGCGCCGGTGGCGTTGGTGAGCATGGAGCCGGGGTGGAGCACGCCAGGCCGCTGGTATTTGTCGACGCCGGCGCTCCAGGTCTGCAGCCATTCGAGTCTGGGGCATTGCGCGCATGTTTCGGGCGTGATGTTGCCGATGACCGCGGTTGCATACGCTTTGAGTTCGTCCGGTATTTCGGCGGTCCAGTTCATGGAGCCTCGTTGTGCCGGGTCGCCGACGAATTCCTGCGGCATGCCTTTTGCGGCGCGTGTGAACTGCGCGCGTTCGGCCTCGGTCAGCGGCAGGCAGTTGACGACCAGTTTGCGGTCATTCTCTATTCCCATGCGCCCAACCCTATGTCAACCATCAGATATGCGGCGCGGTTCAGATGCCGAGCTCGTCGGTGTCGAAAATGATGGTGACCGGACCATCGTTGGTAAGGCTTACGCGCATGTGGGCGCCGAATCTGCCTTCTTTGACGTCGAGTCCTTGCGCGCGCAGGGCGTCGTTGAATCCGTTCCATATCTGTTCGGCATGGTCGGGCGCGCCTGCTTTCACGAAGCTTGGCCGGTTGCCTTTGCGTACGTCCGCATACAGCGTGAACTGGGATATCGACAGCACGCTGCCGTCCACGTCGTGGATGGAACGGTTCATTTTGCCGTTCTCGTCTTCGAAAACGCGCAGGTTGGCGATTTTGTGGGCGAGCCAGTCCACCTGTTTCGTCCCGTCCTCGTCTTCCACGCCGACAAGCAGCACATAGCCGACGCCGATACGCTGCGGTTCGAACGTGGCATCGACTTCCCCACTCACCTCGTCGACCACGTCGACAAGCCCCTCACTGACCTTCTGCAATACGATGCGCATAAGCTGCCCTTCTCCCCTCTCGTCTTCCCGTCCGATTCAGCTGGCGTAGTCGACGATGGTCTGCGTGACCTGTTTCAGGTAGTCGAGCGACGTCTGCCAATCGTCCGGCACTTCGATGGAATGGTTGGCACCAGCGTACGTGCGCACATGGTCGGTGAGCAGATGCGCTTTGGCATCATCGTAGTATGGGTCGGCGTCACCTGCGCAGATTAGCGGCATCGGGCTGCCGGCAGTTCCCGGCAGCGGCGCGGGAATGACCGACTTGTGCTTGTCGAATGGCGGCGGATTGAGTACCGGGGTGAGCAGCACCACGCGCAATCCTAGTTTTGCGGAATGCGGATATGAGAGTGTGGAGAGCGATTTGGTGACGACCAGCAACTGCGGCTCCTCACCCGATTCGGCAGCATGTTCGAGCGCCGCCTTGCGCCATTCGTCGACCACGCGTTCCATGCAGGCGATCATTTCCGGAAACTCGACGCTTTCTGTCAGTTTCAGGTCGAGCCGGTCCACGAACCATCCGTTGGCCGCAAGCGCCTGTGCTGCCCAGTACAGCAGCGGTCGGTCTACGGTGTATCCAATGCCCGGCATGATGAGCACGTGCTTGCCGGTTTCGGTGTTCTTCACACGGTTCTTACCCCATGGCGTGACCGCCGGTGTGACGTTTTTCGTTGTTGGTTGCGTGCCGTTCTTGCCCATGCTGTGTTTGATTCGCCTTTTCGTGTGTTCCGTCCGTCTTGGCCGGTCGTTGTGGCCGGCGTCGTTTCCCATATTGCATGCTAGGCGGCGCCGGCTACAATCGTTTCCGTCAGTTCATCATGCATTGGTTGCCGAACTACGGACCGACCTATTACGCCGCTTTCGTGCACGATCCGGAAGGCAACAACATCGAGGCCATGCTCGCCTGAGTGTCCGACAGCTCAACAGCGACAAAACCAGATCCCGTCATACGTAATGTTCTCATGGCGAGACCTGTCATATTCCCAGAGAATAAACATCTCAGCAGCCGTATGGAAACGCGGGCCGTTCTCCGCTGAATATTCATGGACTTCCCGCAAGGCAGAAAACGTATCAGTAGGAACGGCGCTCTGTTGAGGAAGGTCTAATGAAAGTCGGAACTCGTACGTGTCTGAATTGGAACACATGTGATTTCCCCTTTAGCCCTAGCTACTTGAACAGGTCGAACAGGCTGAACGTGGTCTTCTTGTAGACGGTGTTGTACAGTTTGCGCTTGGGGTGCAGCCATCCCATGCCCTTCTTGCCGTAGCCGAGGATCAACGCCCGCTTGACCGCACGAGTGGCGCGGCCCTTCGTACGCGCGGACAGGCTTTTCTTCCAACTGGGTTTCCTCATTCCGCACTTCATGACAGCCTCTTTTCGGACGGTTATGTATCGCTCAACATTGCATACGCATCGGCTGGATAAACTCAAAGATGAACATCAAGTACAGTCAAGCAATTACTTACTGGCAGCTTCTTTGAGAGCGGCCTGCAGTTCAGGATCAACGGCGAATAAATATAATCCATGTACACCGCGTTTGAGCAGAACATTCAGTTCATTACGCAGATTGGATTGCGCGTAACTGATTGAGCCGTTCCTCTTACTCACTGCACGTTTATTACAACTTGCCTTTTCGTTAAAAACGATTTTCCCTTCGCGATAGGTAACCGACGGTCCAATGATGACACCTACATAATTAAGATCAAACCCCTGAATAGAGAACGTTGATCCCACTTCATTAAGCGTATGCGGACTTTCTGCCCAGACAGCATCTAGGGAAAGACCCTTATCCCCTACCTTGATTTCGTAATTCCATGGATGACAGAAATAATCAGCTCTTCCATCAGGATTAAACGCATCGTATCCTCTCGGCATTCCCTGAGCCGCTCCCATGCGCCATACTCCCTGTGCATCGCGATGCATCTCAACATTCCAGAGACCATCGGGACTGAAATCGTTAATTTTGCCGCCCTTATACTCCCAATTATACGTAGCAACCACACGAGAAAGCCCGCATCCGTCAACGCCTGAAGCCTTTAGATATGCCTTCTCCTTTATGGCTTTAAACAGTTCAACCGGCGAATCGAATACTCTGATTTCAAATGGCTCGCGGACATATTCGCCTGTTTCTCTATCCTTCTCCCCAATGTCTTGGGGAATACGACCTATTCTCTTACCATCAGCGAAATCATCAATCCATCGAATCGTCGCATCATCCGCAGCAATGCGAAATTGCCTATGCAAGCATATGCGACTTAGCAAATAGTGATCACCCCACATATTCAATGGCACAAATCGCTCCAACTGCCCGCTATAGCCAGCAGCAGTTTTTTGCACGTCGCTTTCTGCTTGCTGCGGAAAGAGCATGTCCTGATCCTCTTCGCTCCAACGCTGCGAAGTTTGCAAAATCTGATTCGGGTCGAATACCGCAATAACCACTTTCGCACGACGCAATAAATCGTGCAGCATGTTCTTGCCCGAGTATCCTTGGTCACCCTGCGTCAACAGCAGATGAGCTTCATCAACAAGCACTACATCGGCTTTGCCTCGGGGCTTGTCCGCAATAGCTCGATTACTTGCTGTTTTCTCACTAAATCGATTGATGAATTGACTCGGTTTAAGAGCCACCTCGCCAAAATGTTTCTGCAAACCTAATTTGCTTGCAATTTGGTTATAGACGTGCATTTGCTGGTTATGGTTGACAAGAATATATGCTTTTCTGCGATCTTCCTTACTGATTTTTAGTGATGAATCGGTTTCCAGAATATCTTCATCATCTTCGTCATTGATGCGCCCATTGATATCCATTTCTGTTGCTATGCGATAAAACAGGTGACTTAGCAAAACCGTCTTTCCAGTACCCGCAACGCCTTGCACGAAAATCAGTCTCGATAAACCGGAATCGGCTGAATCACCAGAGCCGGCAAGAGCTTCAGAAAGCGCGTCCATAATCGATTCCTCCGCAGCTATCTGATCATCACTCAATTGGTGAAAAGGCGATGCTTTAAAAAGTGCAGAATCGCGAATAATCTCCTCAGCCGGAAATAGTTCCGGATCCTGTCGGTTCAGTTCCATCCAGATGTCCGAGAAAATCTGGTTGAATTCATCCTGCGTATAGTAGTCGCCTTGCGCATTGGTGCGACGATTGTTCAAATTCTTGACTGCATCAGAGCCAAGAAGATAATGCATCAGCCGGTTCTCCACGTCCAAAGTCAGAGATTTGTTGAAATGCGGATTGCCAATGACATACTGCCACACAGAACGAGCGTCGCTCTGCAAATTTTCTTGAAATTCCTTCCAATCAACTCTCGTTTTGGGATCTTCCCTCAGATGCTGCATTGTTCTACCACGAATATTATTCGTCTCTCCCACATACACCGTATATTCGGGACGTAAAGTATGCTGATTCCTCTTCTTTGAATGAACCACATATACCGTTGGATAATCGAAAATATAGTGCAACGTCTCACGCTCAACAGCAGATAATGTCTTGTATCCTAATTGCTCGACAAAGGCTTTTTCCACCTCTGCTTTGTTATCAATGCTCTGATATGGCAAATCTATAATGATTGGCTTTGGAAGCGCGCTCTTCGTCATATGCTCATTATGCACCCGAGAGAGGCCTTCAGAAAAGATTCGACATACACTTACGTATTATGATTTCCGATTCAAGCATCAACGCGATCCGTAAATTCGTAGCAGAGCGGGACTGGTCTCAATTCCACACTCCCGGCAATCTTGCCAAATCTATCAGCATTGAGGCCGCAGAACTTCTGGAATGTTTTCAATGGAACGACGAGCCACAAGACAGCAATATCGAACATATTCATGAGGAAATAGCAGATGTACTCATGTATTGCATCATGCTATCTGACAAATTTGGATTTGACCTTGACGAGATAATCCTCGATAAGCTTGCGAAGAATGCTCAGAGATATCCGGTTGAATTTGCCTACGGCAATAGTAATAAAGCCAATTGACGCTGTATATACGTTCGTAAGTAACACCTGAATAGTTGCACGCTGCCCAATCTGCATTCACTATGAGCCACGTTTTCTTCGCGAGCGCGACAGGGGTTCCAACAGATAGAACCTGCATCCAGGTTAGTAATCCGTCAGAATGCGTTCGCGCACTCTCGCGCACTTTCATGCATTCTCGCGTACCAACATCTTGATTACATATTCTGTTCATGTACGGCATGCTCACTTACCCAAGGATGTACAGTCCTGTTCTTCGATGCCGGATCCGCCACCCTGCGAAGATTACGTGAGCAGCTGCAGCAACCCGGCAATCATCTTCGCCTGAAAATCAGTAGCGCATTGAGACGTCTCGCGAGGCGCTTGGCGCGTTCTTCGCTGTCGAAGAACTTCGGCACACGCTTCACCACTTCCAACCGCTCGTTCCGGGGGCGACAGAGGTTTCCGGGAGCGTTTCCTTAAGAGCCACGGTATACGCAGTGGTCACCCATTCCCTCTTTCAGAGCTCATCGAAAATCAGCTCCTAGAATCTTTCGGATGCTGGGTTTTCCTCTGCAATAGCGTCATCAGAATTCGAATCGCGTCGTAATCCCGTCACCAAGACCCGAATCGCGTCATAATCGCGTCACAATCCCGTCATCAGAAACTGTCTCTGAGCCATTGCAATAAAGTTGATACGCAGATCCGTATTGCCACCAAGGAATTCCGATTCCGGCAATCCGACATCACATACCTTCTGCATCACACGCAGAATGCCGCTCCCCCAATGCTTGATATAGCCCATGTATTCGAAGGCGGAGGCCAATGCCTCGTTGCGAATTTTTGAATAGTCCTGCTTCATGCGTTTAATGGTCTACCCATCGGCAAGCGCTCTGGCGAGGCGATTTCCAGCCGATTGTCATAAATCACAATCTGAATGCTCGAATAGTTGTAGCTGCAATGCATTATCGCGTTGACAATCAACTCGCAAATGGCATCCGACAGAATCCCATATACGTCCTGCCAGTGCACACCCTTGAACCGGGCACCCATATGAATGTCGCACAGCACATACTGGTAGAACTCTTCGATAAGCTCCTGCCTAGGCGGGTAATCACAAATGTAATAGGGACTCCATTATCTCGCGCAAATGAGCGAAATCAGCATCAATATCACGGTGCTCATCGGCAGCTTCAACGCCTGCGATGAAATCGGTCATGCTATCCCCCATTCGTACTCACAAGGATGATTCACGCATCAGGAAAAACCCGGATGAATCCGGTCTCTTCATAAGGATATCCGCCAAAGAAGGACTGGGTAGGAAGGAAACCACCGTGTCGGAATTTTTATCGAACAGATGGGCCTCGGCCATGGCCTTGAACAGATTGGACCGTAGCTTTTTCGCGGTGCCCTCGCTTATGGTCTCCAGCTCAGAATGCCATGTGGCCTTATCTGCGATGAACCGGGCATAATCCTCAAAATCAAGATGCAGGTTCCCTGCAAGATAGTGCTTTTTGAGCACTTCACCAGCGAATTCCCCGACGATTGCATAATACCGGCACATGGCAATCCACATAAGCGCCTCGCGATCGGATATGGAGGAATCCGGGCCTGCCAAATATGCAAGTTCCCTAACCGTGAGCGCACTGAGCCGCTTGGTGGTCTCCGCCACAACGCGCCTGTTCGCGGAATCCGTGCGAATCGCGAGAACGTTTTCCTCGATGGCCTGTCGGCGAATCGCGGCAATGGATTCGCCCACCTCGGTTTGGGAAGAACACCCAGCGTTACTGCAACCCACATGGTCCAGATACATTTCGGCAAGTGCGCGACCCTGCGAAGCAAGAAGCCCGCCGACAGTGAAGGAAAGCCTGTACCGCTCCCCTCGTGTCGACTCCGCACCGTATGAGCCCGCCATGTAATCCTCCCTTCGCTCAGGCACAAGAATATTTCAGTCTACCCCAGATAGGGTAAAAAAAGAAGATGATCTCGAAAAAACAATCAAAACTGTAATAAAGGGGATTCCCCAGCGCCAGGAACTGATAGATGTGAACTACCAGATGACAGACACTTGACATAGGACTTCGAGATAAACAATCTTGCGGATGACATTGCTCTAATGGCAAATAGCCCTATGGGTGTGACTGGACCAGTTTCCGCAAACGATTTAGCCGATTAAACGAACCCTCTAGAAGTAAACAGTGCGGGTTTCACGCTATTATCCGCGTGAGACCCGCACTGATTCTCAGCAAAAACAATCGTCACTTTCCCGTCGAAAAGAGCCCGAAGATCAGATCGGCAATCCTCTTGGCATCCAAGCCATCACTGGCCGTCTGTTTCAAGGCATCCGTTACCTTTGCCACGAAATCTCCCGAAAGCGTGCTCTCCACAAGCCGCTTCAGCCAGTCGGCATCGTCGGCGCTCTTATTGCCAAGATAAACCTGCTCGCAAGCATAGATTGTAGCCCCACATAGTGCTGCAACGATGCTTCCGGCAACCACGGCATTCGCCACGGAAGTCGCAAGATTGAGGCCTGGAATCGCCTTAGTGAGACTCAGCACGCCCTTAGCCGCCAAACTGACGGTACCTACTTCCGCAATGGTCTCTTTGAACCGTTCGGCACCATGTTCCTTGTCGATTCCATAAATCTTGCTGATGGCCGTAATCGCAGCAATCTCAACGGGACCAAGAATCGTGGCATCTGGAATCGGCACAGGCACAGCACCAACAATCACGGCGCTCAATGTTGCGGCTGCTGTCGTGCTTTGCGACAGAACGCGCTTCCTGTTCAATCTGAATTGAGCGGCATCTTCCTTGGCAGCCTGCAAGCCCTCCGGCATAAACTCAACTGTCGTGGCAATCAGCTCATCAATACCGTCAGGGGCAGCATACTTGTCATCGTCTATCCAGAAGGTATCGGCAACAACCGGAATGATGGCCTTCGGCATTCTGCTTGTCTTCACCTCACCGAAGGCCTTTTGGACCAACGCGATATTCTCTTCACGGTCTCGCTTCGAATACGACTTCGTAATAACCACAACGATCGGAACATGCGGCCAATGCTTTGTCGCATCCAGAAAATTCCTTACCGCCTGCGGGAACAGTTTGCCAGAAGTGCCCTCTACACAAAACCAGATGACATTGATCTGGTGGTCGGACTTGCCATCCTCCACACTTTCTCTGGACCATTTCTTCATTGCTGCAATGGCTTGGTAACGTTTGAAGAAAGCCGGTTCAAATCCAACGGAATCAATAATGCGGAATGGGCTTGCATCATCTTCTCCGTATATTTCCAGTCTGTTCGTCTGCCCTGCTGTTCCACGCCCGGTAACTGCCACCTGTTCGCCAACAACGGCATTGATTAACGTGGATTTACCCACACCGGAATTTCCGATAACAAGAACATTGCCCTTGCGATCGTTCTTCCCCATCACGCTCTCAGTCTCGTTCTCTCCCATGTCTTCTCCACTCTGATAAGACGTATCGCTTGCGATACTCATGGTATCTGCTCCTTTATTTGTTCGATGGATAACATGCGGATAATCCGCATTCATCATGGGCCATGTTTTCTTCGCGAGCGCGCCATGCTTCCGGCAGATAAAACCGATAGCCCAGCCATTGATCAGTGGAAGCGAGCTCGCTCACCATCGCGCATAATCGCACAGTAGCCATTTCTTCAACTGTACACTTCGTCATTCATATTGCACGAAGCATCTTCTCCTGTACCAGACACAGACCGAGGCCCTGTCCAACGAGATCTTCCAATCCCTCGACTCGGGCGACGCCCAGATCGAAAACTGATTTTCCTGTCGCCTTCCATATCCGCCACTCCAAAACGCACCGACGCGTCTACCGGTCGTATACTGCTGCCAAGTGGATTTGAAGGGAAGAACCATGATCGACGACGATTCCAACGAACTCATCCCCTCCGACGATGGAGACGGCGATACCAACAGCACCAGGAACGACAGCGCGGACGATGTCCAAAGCGTCACCATCATCCAGGACGAGCAGGGCATCACGTTCCTCGGCGACGCCGGTGCCATAGATCTGTGGCTCAAGGACGAGGGCTTCAATTCCAAGGCGTTCAAGGCCAAAGCCGTGCAGACCGTCTCGATGGCGAGCAAGGGCGCGCAGAAAGCCAGCGATGCCATGGTCGAAAGCGGGCGATGGGTGAAACTCACCAAAGAATCGGCCGAACTGGTTGCCAAATACGGCACGAACGGCAAGAAGGGCAATCTATTCAGCGGCGTCGCTCGCCGGAAGAACGGAAATATCGTCAAGCATCTCCAGTTCACCAAGGCGGATCAGCTCAACCCCGCCATGCTCACCGGCATCAGCGGCGTCATGGCGCAGATGGCCTTGGAGCAGGCCGTCTCCGAGATTACCGATTACCTGAAGGAAATCGATGCGAAGCTCGACGACCTGCTGCGCGACCAGAAGGACCAGACCGTCAGCAAACTCGCCGGAATCTCCCACATGATTGACGAGACCATGCTCATCTACCAGCAGGTCGGTTCGATCAGCGAGACCACATGGTCCAAGGTGTCGGGCTGCCCGCAGGACATCGCTACCATCCAGGCGTATGCGATCGCCAAGATCAAGGGTCTCACCGAGAAAGTGGAGCGCGAGCAGGATCCCAAGCAGGTCCGCCCGCTCACCCAGCAGATCCGGCAGGAGATCCACCAGTGGCTGGGCATGCTCGCATCCGCGGTCAAGATGCAGGATCAGGTTTCCTGCATCGAGCTCGCGCGCGTATGCCAAGGAGAGCCGGAACAGCTCGAAGCGCACAAGAAGGGCATTGTGCTCGCCAGGAACAAGCGCCTCGAGGAAATCGAGCAGTCGCTCAATGCATTGGGCGAGCAGCTGGAGGCAAAGGCGAACACCGTGGGCGGGCAGGTATTGCTGAACCCATACAGCTCACCTCATGCCATCGCCAACATCGAGAGCATCACCGGCGATCTCAATGCATTCGCCAATACATTGCAGCTCAGGCATATCCATCTGCAAGTCGAGGGCGGACCTACCTGGATCCAAGCCGCAGGCAAGGCCGTAGACGATACCGGCAAAGCCCTGCTGAACGCCGGGAACCAAGCCGCGCACGCCGTCCAAGACACCGGCAACGCGATAGCGAAAGGCGTGCAAGACACCGGCGCCGCCGTTGCCAAGGGAATGCATGACGCCGGAGACCAGGCCGCACACATCGCGCAGAACGCGGGCAACGCTATCGCGAAAGATCCACAGGGCGCGGGTGCCGGCTTAGCCGATGGGGTGCAGCAGCTCGGCAAAGGCATAGCCGACGGATTGAAGCAGCTCCCGGAAATCAAACTGCCTAAATTCGGGTGGGGCAAGAAATAAACCAAGACCCGCGCTATGGTCTGAGGGGGTGTGTTCGGTTTAGGAGACATGCTCCCGGCTCACTTTTTAACGTTTTGTATGCCCCTCCGTCAGCAACCCGTATGCCCAAGCTTCCACGCGAAGCATATCCCTGAGAATATCCTCAGGCAACTTGCGATTAGCTTCAGATGAGAATAATCTACTCAAAGCTAGCGTGTTATAAGCAGAGCCCTCCTCAGATCCGTGGCACATCGAAAGGATTCCTCTTTGTGAGCTGTATCTGCGCCTGTTGTTCCACATATGGTTGTAGAACCGCCAACACCTCCGGTACTTTATGGGTTACGGCATAGTACAGGCGATCAAAATCAAGTCCGTCGTAATCATGGGCGATCCAGTCGCGCATGCCACTCACCCCACGCCATGGAACGCCGGATTCCGATTCACGGAATTCTTTTGAGAGTTTCCTGGTGTGCTCTCCTGCTCTGGCAATCACCATAGCCACGGCATTCTGTTTCTCATCATTCTCAGCGAATTCCTCAGCGCTTAGCCCTCCAAGGAATCGTTGCGCATCATGAAGAGCGCGGACTATCGCGACGATATGCAAGGCATCTTTTTCCGTCGTTTTCATAACACACCTCAGATAATGCGGAACATCGGATTGGAGGTTATGGAATTGACGAATATCACACGCTGCATTTCAGCCAGTCTGTCCTGCAGTTCAGTGGTAATGTATCGTTTTTTCACCAAGTCGATCTCCCGACCAAAAGTCGATGCAAGATCATCACGCAAAGCCCACTCATCAATCATTGGATTGGCGGTGTCGTCAAACTGATAGATGAAATCGATATCCGAATCCGCATGCCCCTCCCCTCGAGCCATGGAACCGAACAGGTACAGTTCATTGACATGATGCCGCAGCGCGATAGGACGAGCAATCTCCGCTATCTGCTGCGGCATAGCGACCCGCGAAATCGCATCAAGCGCTTTCATAGAGCTAGAACATGTGCAAGTTTCTTTTCCACCTGGCGCATGACATCATCTTCCAAAATTCCAATGCGTTGGCCCAATGCCAAAGTGTGCACTGCAAGAATCTTCTCCGTCATCACCCAACTTTTTCATATTGACCATTCTGCGTAGTAGGAGGAACTTTAACCCGGGTAGTCATATCATCCGACGTAAAAGAAGTCATCAGGCATACCACGGTAGAGTCAAAACCCTCGATTTCGTCATTCTGCACAACGACAACCGGCCGAGGCTTTCTCGCGTAACCATCAGCCAGCACAGTCCAGATCTCACCCCTCCTCATCAGCGATCATCCTCATCGACAAATCATTAGCGAAATCAGAAGCCTCCCGTTCATTCTCGAACGGTTCCGCAACCTGTCGAACTCGTACCTGGTATGGGAACCCCTGATATTCATTAAAGGACGAGACGAACATACGCAGCGCATCAGCCGTGGAAAGACCGAGCTTCTTTGTCGTTTCACGGAACTCTTCCGCCTGATCATCATCAACACGTGTCGCAAGCTGAACTACCATTGCCACTCCAATCACTATTTTTTATCATTTTATATCTTATTGACATGTTTTGCTAATATTCCATATCTGGATTACTAAAACTCTAGATTCACAGAATTTGCAATGTGGCAGCCGAACGCCAAAACCCGAAGTATGAGCGTTGGAATTCCAACGCTCATACTCGCCATAATCGCCAAACGGTGCCACAAACAAGCCAACAAGCGTTTTTGGGGGAGAGTCATTCGCGTGATGTTGCGCTCTATCATTGATAAAAACATCCAGCAACCGCATACCGTAAGGAATCACATGCGCTATTTCACTTCGGACACGCATTTCGGCCACCCTCTGGTCACCGCACTGCGCGGATTCCTGAACAATGGCAGGCTCCGCACCGAATACCGTGATGTCTGGCAGGCGCAGGGTCGCGCCGCCGCGCACGCATGGATCAAACAATACGTACGCGACAATCAGACGTCGTTCAAAGCAATCTGCGACATCACACGCCATGAGAACACCATCATCGGCAACATCAACGAGACCGTCGGGCGTGATGACGAGCTATGGATTCTCGGCGATCTCTCCTACCGTTGCACCGTCGAGCACACGCTCGACTGCCTGCGCCGCATCAACTGCCGCCATCTGCACCTGATCATCGGCAACCACGACCGCAACTTCCGTCTCCGCTCCAATGACGCGCTATACGAGGACGTGTTCGAGACCATCGATGACTACCGCGAGATCGACATGGAGCTTCCCGTTCTCGACGGCTCCGGCAAGCCGACGGCCGCAACCGCACGGCAGACCATAGGCATGAGCCACTTCCCCAGGCTCTCGGCATTGGCCGAAGAACACGGCAACTGGCCGGAAAACTGGAACAAGTTCGCCGATGTGGCGCCGACCACCGAAGGTTGGCTGCTCTATGGTCATACGCATCAAGGCATTCCCGACGGCACCGATCCGCTCAGCGTGAATGTGGGGCTTGATGCGTGGGATTTCGAGCCCGTCAGCGAGCAGCAGCTCCTCGCCTGGTTCACATTCCGGCACGCCGACCAATCAAAGTAAATTCCCCCGAGCATGCGTCATCGTCCGGAGGCGAAGCGGGTGAGGACTCCCGACTTGGCCAAGGCTCGGTAGAGGACCCACGAACCGAACCCGGCGAATACGACCGCGCTCAGCAACTCGCATGCCGTGCCGATGAGTCCACGCGGACTGAAGAACGAAAACGCCTGGTAATAGAAGAACAACAGGTAGAAGTTGTATACAATGCCGATCGCCACGGCCGACAGCAACGTGACGCCAAGCGTCCAACGACGGTAGCGGAACACCGCGAACACCGCTTCGGCGGCAAGCGCCTGCACAAGCGCGATCACCACCAGGCTCACACTGTATTTCGTACCAAGCACCACTTCGACGAACGAGGCGACCAACAGCACGTAGGCGGACGCGCCCGGCTTGCGCACGATCAACAAACCCAGCGTCGCGGGAAAGTAGAACAATGCATGCAACAGCGCCGCCGAACCGGGAAGTATCAGGGTCAGCAGCGGGAACAGACCATAGGACAGGCCATCGAACACCCAGAACATCACACCCGACATCACACCGACCGCCGCACCGACCGCAATGTCGATCACACGCCATCGCAGTGATCCGCGTGTCGCACACTTGGTTGCGGTCGATGCCGTCGGTCGTGCCTGCGGAGCCTGTTCCGAAGCTTGCGCCGAAGAGTCGTGGAGGTATGGTTGCGAGGATGGCCGTGCCATGATGAAGTCCTTTTGGTCGATGCCGCGCACCGTGAGTTGGAGATCGCGGCGGTCGCCGTGGGCCGCTCCTCGACCTGCGCGGCCCGGGCAGGAGCGACGCACGCCATTATACGGACGCCATGTTCCCATGTCCGCCAGCGTTTCGCATATGAAACGCATCAGCAGCATACACGTCACATTTGCGAAAGAATCGTCTACATCGTCCGCATCGCAACAATCCGCAACCCCATTCCGCTTACGCTTGACCATGGATTTCAAGCGGCGTATACCACCACACGATAAGAGGTTGGCATGAAGACGATGGCACGGCAAATAGGAACCGTTCTGTGCATGGCGCTGGCTTTGCTGTCGGCGTTCTACGCGTTCGCCGTGATGAAGACACATTCGGGTACCGGCTTCTGGAAGGTCTGGCTGGTCATCGCCGCCGTTTTCGCCCTCCTCGCGGTTGGAATCGCCGCCAATTGGTGGGTAGCGCTCCCCCGCATCATACGAGGGGTCATCATCGCCGTGGTGTGCATCGGCATCGCCATATTCGGCACGGTGGAGGGGTGCATCATCAGCAACATGCATGCGCGGGGCGACCAGCATCTCGATTATGTGGTGGTGCTCGGCGCGCAGGTGCGCAAGTCCGGCCCCAGCAAGGCCTTGCGGTATCGTCTGGACACGGCGGCCGATTATCTGCGGAACAGTCCGGATACCATCTGCATCGTCTCCGGCGGCAAGGGCGCGAACGAGCCATTCCCCGAGGCACAGGGCATGGCCGATTATCTGAAGGCACATGGCATTGAGGAAGGCCGCATCCTTCAGGAATCCAAGTCGAAAACCACCCAGGAGAATATCGTCAACAGCAAGAAGCTCATTGCCGGAGACAACGCGTCCGTCGGCATCATCACCAATGACTTCCACATGTTCCGCGCATTGCAGATCGCGCATGACAATGGACTTGACGAAGCCCAAGGCATCGCGGCCGGTTCACCGCCCGATATGCTGGTGAACAACATGGTCCGCGAATTCTTCGCCGAAATCAAATTCCTGCTGTCCTAGTTCCTGCAAGTTCCGAGCTTGGATATTAGAAATCGCTTCCCCCGCTGGATCAATGTCCGAAGGTCAGCTGGCGTTGCGCCGCGGCGTGCGTACCACGCGGCAGCCATTGCCCTTTCGGCAATGCGGCGAATGTGGGCCACTGTTCCGCGGCATCCGCGGCCGATTCGAGACGACGCTGGAAGCCGGGCCAATTCGGATCGGCTTCCAGCAGCCGTCCGAGCAGCAGCGCTGTGGCATGCGCGTCGCTCAACGCGCTGTGCGCATCCTCATTGGCGATGCCGAAGTAGTCGCAGCAGTCGGAAAGCTTGCCGCGACCAATCAGTGACCGCGACAGTTTCATCGTGCACAGCATAGTGCTCTGATGAACAGGTATGGAGGCGCCCATGCGCGAGTATTCGGCGAGCAGGAACCGCGAGTCGAACGACACGTTGTGGGCCACGAACACGCGGCCGGCAAGCAGGTCACGCAGTTCATGTGCGATGCCTTCGAAATCCGGCGCGTGCAGCAGATCGCGCGCGGTGATATGGTGCACCCAGGAGGCACCGACACTGCGATCCACATGAATCAGCGTCTCATGCTCGTCTTCGAGCGTGCCGTCCGGAGCCACGTGCACCAAGCCGATCTCAATGGCCCGATCGCCTTTCGCCGGACTCAATCCCGTGGTTTCGAAATCAACCACCGCGAATCCCTGATTCATTGTTCCTCCAGTCACACACTGTATTCCAGTGTAAAGCAAGGCAAAGGAATCATAGAAAAAGGCTGGAACCCTTAGGATTCCAGCCTTTATCGCATGTGCTGCGTCAATACAACGCCCACAGGCGGCCAATCGGTCTCACTTCTCGTCGGAAGCGAGCTCGTCAGCCACGGCGGCGGCAGCGGAAGCAGCCTCGACGCTCTCGGACTCTTCGTCCTCAGCTGCGGAACCGAGGAAGGCGCTCAGGTCCAGGGTCTCGCCCTCGGACTTGAAGGTCACGGCGCGCATGCCGGAGAGCAGGCCCTTGGAGCGGCCGACTTCCTGCACGGCGGAACCGATCTGGCCGTTGCGGATGATGGCCTGGATGAAGGCGTTCGGGTCCATGCCGTACTGCTGGGCGATGGAGGCGAGGAAGTTGAAGACCTCACCCTGGGAGACCTTGACGTCCATGGTCTCGGCGAGCACGTCGAGCACCATCTGGTCGCGCAGTTCCTTCTCCACGGTTTCTTCGGCTTCGGCCTTCTGCTCCTTGGTGGCCTTGGACGGATCCGCGGTCACGTTCTTGAGCTGCTGCTCGACCATTTCGGCCTTGACGCCCTTCGGCACCGGAATCTCGAGGCCATCCTCGAGCTTGGCGATGAACGCGTCACGAGCGGCGGTGGCCTGACGGCCTTCGGCGTCCTGAGCGGCGACCTTCTTCAGGTCTTCCTTCAGCTCGTCGAGGGTGTCGAACTCGGAGGCTTCGGAAGCGAAGTCGTCATCGAGTTCCGGCAGTTCCTCGGCCTTGACGGAGTTGACCTTGACCTTGATCAGGGCCTTCTCGCCTTCGTGCTTGCCGGCCTCGAGGGTGCCTTCGAAGCTGGTTTCCTCACCGGCGGACAGGCCTTCGAGGGCCTCATCCAGGCCGTCGAGCATGGTGGCGGAGCCGAGCTCGTAGCTCACGCCCTCCTGGGAGTCGACGGTTTCGCCGTCGATTTCGGCGTTGAGGTCGATGTTGGCGTAGTCACCCTTGGCGGCCGGACGGTCGACGCTCACGAGGGTGCCGAAACGCTGGCGCAGGGCTTCCAGACGGTTGTTGATGTCCTCATCGGTGACCTCGGCCTTGGCGACTTCGATCTCCATGCCGTCAAGAGCCGGCAGTTCGATGTCCGGGCGACGCTCAACGGTGGCGACGAACTTCAGCTTGGTCTCATCCTTGGCGGATTCCGGCACGTCCTGAACGTCGATCTCCGGCTGGGCCATCGGGTGGATCTTCTTGGTTTCAAGAGCCTTGGAATACAGCTCCGGCACGCCGTTGTTCACAGCTTCGCCGGCGACGGCACCGAAGCCGATACGCTGGTCGATGATCTTGCCGGGCACGTGGCCCTTACGGAAGCCAGGCACGTTGACCTGCTTTGCGATTTCCTTGCGAGCCTCGTCGAGATACGGGTTGAACTCCTCCGGGTCGACGGTGACGGTGAGCTTCACCTTGGTCGGCTCAAGATTCCTGACGCTGATTTTCACGCTTGCGCTCCTGAAAAATACGGTTCTTCATATTTCTGCCGTTAGGCAACCTCTATATAATAGCGCGACTTACGGACTCTGCAACTAGGGAGACCTGCCAGTCGCGTGCGCCCTGTTCGCTGAGGAATCGCGCGACGTCACGCTTACGAGGTTCGTCCGTCCAGCACAGGTTACGCAAATACTGCGGTTTGATGACGATTTCCACAGGCGTGCGCGTGTCCTCCGCTATCTGGGAGACCGCCTTGCGCACCCTGTTGAGCACTTGCAGACGTTCCGGATACCGTTCCTTCCACACGCGAATCGATTTGGGAGCCGAGGCTGACTGCGATTCATGACGCCGCGCGGCGCCGCCGTCCACGTCCGGCCATTCGCTTGGCGGCAGGGCGAGCGCGTCCTGGATGATGTTCTTCCACATGCTCGGTTTGATTTTGCGTTGAATCGGCGCGTACCGTTCGAACATCTTGTCCTGTTCGGAATCGGTATGGATGCGCACACGTTCGTTGATGGAGCGAATCGAACGGAATTGCGCAGCGTTGTGTGGTTTGCGTTTCGCCACTTCGATGATGGAGCTGTCGGACAATAGCAGGGTCGGCGCGATGTCGTATTCGCGCGCGAGTTCGTCGCGTCGGGTCCATAGCGCGCGGACGATGGCCAGCGCCTGCCGGTCACGCATGACTTCAGTGATGTGCGAGACATGCATCCAGGGAATCAGATGCTCCTTGCGTGGTCCCAGACCTTCTTTGAGCGCGTAATCGAACTCTTCCTGAGCCCATTCCATCTTGCCTTGGCGTTTGAGTTCGGCGCGCATCTTCGTTTCAAGCTCGATGAGCAGTTCGACGTCCAACGCCGCGTAATTTCGCCAGTCGCGGGGCAACGGACGATACGACCAGTCAGCCGCAGAATGTTCTTTGGCAAGGGTCAGTCCAAGAAAATGCTCGGTGACAGCGGCGAGTCCGAATCGTTTCAATCCCAGCAGACGCGCGGCGAGTTCCGTGTCGAACAGCCGTTGCGGTTCCATGCCGAGTTCGTCGAATCCCGGAAGATCCTGCAGGGAATCATGCAGAATCCATACCGCATCTCCGACGGCACGGTTGAAATCGTTCCAATCCGCCCCGGCCGCGGCGAGCGCCTGCGGATCGAGCAGGCCGATGCCGGCTCCGTCGCGTTTGAACTGCACCAACCAGTCCTCATGCCCATACCGGAAGCCGGATGCGCGTTCCGCGTCCGCGGCAAGGGAGCCATGTGAGGAAGCCAGCTCACTGCAATAGTCACGGAATGCCGGCAACGTGTCGATCACGTTGGGCACGCCTTCGCGCGGTTCCGCCAGCAGCTTCGGCTCATCAGTCAACGGGGTTTTCCTCCTCGGATTGCGTCATGGACCGGAGGAACGACGCCCACTGTCCGACTTGGGAGCCGGCGTCAAGGCCTCCATCGGCATAGTCTAGTGGAGTCCAAGACACCCGGATCTCGCAGCCCACCCTGGGCACATCGGGGTCATGGCCGAATGCTGTGTTTTGGGTGACTGTGACGGTGCCGGATACATGTTCGGAATCGTTTGGATTGAGACGTTCCATCATCATGTCCCAGTACATGCCCGGAGTCAGGCAGTCGTCCTCCTTGTCGGGCAGTGGCAGGGATGCGAAAGCCACGCAACGCCAGTGGGAGTGCCAGTCCTCTCGGAATTTGAGCGAGTACAGGATCATGATCCAGCCGGATGCGTATGTTTCATCGCATTCCAACGCGACGCCGATGCCGAAGTTCGCCATGGAATTGGGCACCGGAATCTCACGGTATGTCATGCCTTTCAAACGCCGCATACGGTCCACGGAAAGCACCGCGTTCCAGACTTGGTCGGGAACGCCCTGCGGTCGCATAAGCATGGTCTGTGGGGCTTCGCCGCCCATATCCGCTCCCTTGCCATCGGCGCGCGTCACGTTGCGCGCATCTCGTGGAAAATCAAAGATGTCTGCCATAGTTCAAGGCTACGACAGAGAAGGGTATTTCGTAGTATTTCGGACCACTTTGCCACGCGTCGAATGTGAAGATTTTTCAGCGTATGAATAAATTGGTCCATGCCATCGATTCAGTCGGCGGCATGGACCAATATGAGGCGTTCCGCATATCCAGCGAATATGGGGAAGCCATTGAGAGGACGGGCGTTTAGTACACGGTGAAGCCGTGCGACTGGAACTGCTCGACCACACGTTGTTTCATTGCCGCGGACGGGCCTTTCTGGTCCTCCAACGGGTATGGGATGTTCAGCATGTGCCACTTCGGACGGCCAAGCTGGTGGAAGGGCAATACGTCGATATGTTCCAACGCGTCGCCGAAGGTCTCGCAGATCTTCGCCACGTTCTCGACGTTTTCTTCGGAGGATGTGAGGCCCGGCACGAGCACGAAACGCACCCAGATCTTCTTGCCTGCCTTGGCCAGACGCTGTCCGAAGTCGATGGTCGGCTGCAGGATGCCGCCGGTCACCTTATGGTAGGTCTCCTCATCGCCGGATTTGACGTCAAGCAGGCACAGGTCGATGTCATCCACCATGTCATCGGTGTAGCTCGCCCCGAGGAATCCGGACGTGTCGAGGCAGGTATGCACTCCCATCTGCTTGGCGGCATGGAACACGCGGGACACGAAAGCCGGCTGCATCATGGATTCGCCGCCGGAGAAAGTGATGCCGCCGCCGGTGGCCTTGAATAAATCGGCATACCGCTCGATTTTCTTGACCATGGCTTCGTAGTAGACGGGCTTGCCGTCGCGCATCTTCCAAGTATCCGGATTCTGGCAGTACTGGCAGCGCAGAGGGCATCCGCTCATGAACACGGTCATTCTGGTGCCAGGACCATCCACGGAAGTGTTGATGTCCCACGAGTGCACGAAACCGATATCGCCGCTTTTCAACGCCTTGATGCGGTCGAGACGGTCCAAGCCGATTGGCGATTCGAATCCGGACAGGCCTCCCATCAGCGTCTGGTTGACGTAGTCCTTGGAATCCCTCAGCATGTGTCTGGTCGTGGAACGGAAAATATGTTCAGACATCAATGTCCCCTTTCATCTGCCATCCCAATCATATGGGAAAACGATATGGGAAAAGCGAAAGGGACGAAGCCACGAGCTCCGTCCCTTCGCATTACCGTCGTTTCATGCGGCGGCTTTCATTTGGCTGATTGTGCCGTTCAGTCGACGACAGCGCCCTGGTGGAACGTACGGGAGATCACGTCGAGCTGCTGTTCCTTGGTGAGCTTGACGAAGTTCACCGCGTAGCCGGAGACGCGCACGGTCAGGTGCGGGTACTTCTCCGGATGCTCGACGGCATCCTCGAGCTGCTCCTTGCGCAGCACGTTGATGTTGGCGTGGTACAGGCCGTGGCCGTTGCCGGCGTCCAGGATGCCAACGAGGTTGCCGATACGCTCTTCCTCGTCGCGGCCCAGACCATCAGGGGTGATGGTGTTGGTCAGCGAGATGCCGTCAAGAGCGTCGTTGTAGTCGATCTTGCCGACGGAGAACATGGACGGCAGCATGCCGTGGGAGTCCATGCCGTTCTCCGGGTTGGCGCCCGGAGCGTACGGGGTGCCCTTCTTGTGGCCGGACGGGAAGGCGCCGGTGGCCTTGCCGTATTCCACGTTGGAGGTGATGGTCAGGATGGACTGGGTCGGGACGGCGTCGCGGTACACCGGCAGACGCTTGACCTGGCCCATGACGGTGGAGACGACCCACTTGGCGATGTCGTCGGCACGGTCATCATCGTTGCCGTACAGCGGGAAGTCGCCTTCGGTGCGGTAGCCGACGATCAGATCGTCATCGGCGCCTTCGACGTACTCGTTCTCGTGGCCCGGCGTGGTCTTGGCGTCCTTGTTGTAGATCGGGTAGACCTTGGCGTACTTGCATGCGGACAGGGAGTCGGCCGCGATCGACAGGCCGGACATGCCGCAGCCGAGGGTGCGGTACACTTCCTTGTCGTGCAGAGCCATCTCGATGGACTCGTAAGCGTACTTATCGTGCATGTAATGGATGATGTTCAGAGCCATCACATAGGTCTCGGACAGCCATTCGAGGGCCTTCTCGTAGTTGGCCTTGACCTTCTCGTAATCCAGCGTGCCATCGGCTTCCGGCTTGATCGGGTCGATGACGCCCTTGTCGATGACCTGCATGCCGGTCATCTCGTCACGTCCGCCGTTGATGGCGTACAGCAGGGCCTTGGCGGAGTTCACACGGGCGGCGAAGAACTGCATCTGCTTGCCCACGCGCATCGGGGAGACGCAGCATGCGATGGCGGCGTCGTCGCCCCAGTGGGAGCGGATTTCCTTATCGGACTCGTACTGGATGGCCGAGGTGTCGATGGAGATTCGGGCGCAGAAGCGCTTGTAGGCTTCCGGCAGCTTCGGATCCCAGAAGATGGTGATGTTCGGCTCCGGGCCAGGTCCGAGGTGCTCGAGGGTCAGGGTGTTGAGCAGACGGAACGAAGTCTTGGTGACCATGGTACGGCCGTCGTCGCCGAAGCCGGCGTCGGACCAAGTCGCCCAGTACGGATCGCCGGAGAAGATCGCGTCGTAATCCTTGGTACGCAGGAAGCGCACGATGCGCAGCTTCATGACCAGGTTATCGATGATCTCCTGTGCGTCGGTCTCGGTGATCTTGCCGGCCTTCAGGTCGCGCTCGAAGTAGACGTCGAAGAAGGTGGAGACACGGCCGAAGGACATGGCGGCGCCGTCCTGGCTCTTGACGGAGGCGAGGTAGCCCATGTAGGTCCACTGCACGGCTTCCTGTGCGGTCTGTGCCGGGCGGGACAGGTCGAGGCCGTACTCGTTGCCGAGGTTGATCAGCTGCTTCAGGGCCTTGATCTGCTCGTCATGCTCTTCGCGGAAGCGGATCCAGTGCTCGATCTCCGGCTCGGTGAAGTCGTTGCGGTACGGGATGGAGTCCTTGTCGCGCTGCTTGAACTTGATCAGCGTGTTCACGCCGTACAGGGCCACACGACGGTAATCGCCGATGATGCGGCCGCGGCCGTAGGCATCCGGCAGACCGGTGAGGATCTTGTTGTGGCGAGCTACCTTGATCTGCTTGGTGTAGACGCCGAAGACGCCGTCGTTGTGGGTCTTGCGGTACTTGGTGAAGATCTTCTTGATCTCCGGATCGGGCTCCTTGCCGGCTTCCTTGATGGCCTGCTCGACCATACGCCAGCCGCCGTTCGGCATCATGGCGCGCTTGCACGGCACATCGGTCTGCAGACCGACAATCACATTGTCGACTTCCGGGGAATCGATGTAGCCGGCCGGGAAGGCGTCGATGCCCGCCGGGGTGTGGGTGTCCACGTCGTAGACGCGCTGCTTGCGCTCCACGGACAGATAGTTGTCGTCCAGATACTTCCACAGGTGCTTGGTCTTGTCGGTGGCGTCAGCCAGGAAGGACTCGTCGCCCTCATATGGCGTGTAGTTCTTCTGGATGAAGTCGCGGACATCAATGTCCTTCTGCCAGTTGCCCTCGGTGAAGCCTTCCCAAGCCTTAGCCTCAAGTTCCTCCTGGGAGACCGCCGTTGCATCAACTGCTGCCATTTCCACTCCTTACTGGGTGTCGGTTGGCGACGCATCGTTACGCCGTCGCTACTTCACGATTGTAACGGCAATCATCTGCGAAAAGCCTGAAAACCACGCCCGAAATTAGTGACATAAATCACAATCGGGCGTGGTTTTCATATGGAATTCACTTTTCGGAAGATGCCGAGCCGTCCGCTGACCAGCGTTTCCATTCGCGGTCCTGTTCCTCCCATTTGAGGTTGCGTTCCTGCACGATCTTCCACGCGTCGAGCGCGTCCTCACGGGTTCTGTACGGCCCCATGCGGTGGCTTGCCGGAGAGATCATGCCCAATTCCGGCTGCTCGGTGACGGTGTTGAAATACCACTGCTTTTCCATATCGGCTTCCTTCGGCTCTCGATGTTCTACTTGCGATCGCCGATTATTCGCGGAATGCGTTGGTGACCGGCAGACGGCGATCACGTCCAAACGCCAGCGCCGTCACCTTCGGTCCCAGCGGATACTGGCGACGCTTCCATTCGGCGCGGTCGACCAATCGCATGACCGTGTCGACGGTTGCCTCGTCGAAGCCGTCGGCCAGCAGGTCGGCGCGGCCATGAGCATGCTCGATGTACATCGCCAATACTTGATCGAGCAGCGCGTATTCCGGCAGCGAATCGGAATCCTTCTGCCCTGGGCGTAATTCGGCGGACGGCGCCTTCTCGATCGAGTTGACGGGGATCATCACACCATCCGGCAGCGGAGTGCCCGCGCTCCCCTGCTCGTTGCCGACGACATGCAGACCGCCGATGCCCATGCCGGCGGCGGCAGCCTTGTTGCGCCAGCGGGAGATCTCCCACACGCGGGTCTTGAGCAGGTCCTTGATCGGCGCATAGCCGCCGACCGCATCGCCGTAGATTGTGGAATAGCCGCATGCCAGTTCGGACTTGTTGCCGGTGGCCACGGCCAGCAGTCCTTTGGAGTTCGAGTAGGCCATGACGATGACGCCGCGGATGCGCGCCTGCAGGTTCTCGGCGGCGACGCCTTCCAGTTCCAGCTGGTTTTGGAAGGAGACGAACAGCGGCTCGATGGGCTGGATGTCATAATGCGCGCCGATATTGCGCGCCAGATCAGCTGCATCGTCCTTGGATCCGTCGGACGAATACATGCTCGGCATGGAGATGCCGTACACGTTCTCGCCGCCCACCGCGTCGGCCGCCATGGCAGCCACGAGCGCGGAATCGATGCCGCCGGACAGGCCCAGGCACACGCCCTTGAAATGGTTCTTGGCCATGTAATCCTTCAGACCCAGCACGCAGGCGGTGTACACTTCCTCGTCCGGATCGGGCTTGGCTGCGATCATACCGACCTTCTGATGCTCCACGGACGTGTCCAAGTCGAAGAAGCTCAGATCCTCCATGAACATCGGCGAGCGCTCAAGCAGGGTGCCGTTGGTGTCCACAACGAAGCTGCCGCCGTCGAAAACGAGGTCGTCCTGGCCGCCCACTTGGTTCAGGTAGATCATCGGGGCGTTCACTTCGGCCGCGCGGCGCACCGCGAGGTCGAGACGGGTGTCGGTTTTGCCTTCCTCGTATGGCGAACCGTTCATGGTCAGCAGCAGGTCGATGTTCTCCTTGGCGAGTTCGGCCACAGGGCCGCCGTCCTGCCAGATGTCCTCGCAGATGGCCACGCCGATGCGCGCGCCGTTCATGTCGAGCACCATGGATTTGTTGCCGGGGCTGAAGATGCGGAATTCGTCGAACACGCCGTAATTGGGCAGGAAATGCTTGTCGTAGCCGGCCCAGACAACGCCGTCGTGCAGGACGACGAGACGGTTGCGCGGTTTGGAGGTTTCACGGTCGGTGCCTACAGTGCCGACCACCACATATAGTTCGCCGAGACTGTCGGATGCCAGTTCGGTGGCGAGCCAGTTGGCTTTGTCCCATGCGGCTTTGCGGAAGGTGGCACGCAGGGCGAGGTCTTCGATGGGGTATCCGGTCAATGTCATTTCCGGGAACACGACGACCTGCGCGCCCTGCTGAGCGGCGAGATGCGCGTACCGCATGACCTTGTCGGCGTTGGAATCAAGGTCTCCGACGCAGGTGTCGATTTGGGCGAGTGCGAAGCGAATGTCTGTCATAGCTGCCTAACTTACCGTTGATTTGTTGGATATGTTGTGTTTTTTACGATTATGAAAATTACGATTACGGCGTTCCGCACGTGGCGTCACGACAGTTCGTTGAGCACCGTCAGCGCCGCGTTGGCGTAGAATTCCACGCCGGCTTGCAGCGATTCGTCAAGACCGACGAAATGCGGGCTGTGCCAATCCGGGCAGCCTTCCTCGCCGTTGGAACCGATGAAGGCGAACACCGGCATGGTGACGGGCATGAAATCGCAGAAGTCCTCCCCCGCCATCGACGGGTGGATGGGTTCGAGCTGGGCGTAATCGCGCACGTTGTCGGCGACTATCTTGGAAAGTTCCGTATCGGAGACGAGCGGGTTCTGGAAATCGTCCCAATCGATGTCGGCGGTGATGCCGTAACCGGCCGCAATGGACTGGACCTGTTGCTTGAAGCGTTTCCCCACCAGTTCACCGTCGGACTTGTGGAAGTATCGTACGGTGCCTTGGAAGCTCGCCTTGTCGGGTACGACGTTCCACACGTGGCCGCCGTGCATCTCGGTGATGGACAGCACGAGCGGATGGAACGGCGATACGTTACGGCTCACGATGGTCTGCAATGCGAGGACCATGGTGGCGAGCGCCTCGATCGGGCCGGTGCCCTTGTGCGGATAGCCGGCGTGTGTGCCGGTGGCGTGCAGGGTTACATGGAATTTCACGCAGCCGGCCATCATCGGTTCGGGGCCGACGGCGATCTGTCCGGGCGCGTAGTTCGGGTTGTTGTGCGCGCCGATGGCGGCTGATACGTCGGCGAGCAGTCCCGCGTCGACCATGGCCTTCGCGCCGAGGCCAAGTTCCTCGGCGGGCTGGAACAGCAGTTTGATGGAGCCCTTGATGTGTTTGCGGCGCTTGGCGAGCCAGAACGCGGCACCGAGCATGTACGACATGTGCAGGTCGTGGCCGCAGCCGTGCATCACGCCGTCGTTGACGGATGAGAACGGCAGGCCGGTGTCTTCCTGGATGGGCAGGCCGTCGATGTCGGCGCGCAATGCGATGCGTGGTCCCGGCTGGTCGCCGCGGATCAGTCCGACCACGCCGGTTTCGAGCGGATTGTTGAGCACTTCGATGTCGTGTGCGCGCAGCAGCTTCTCAATGTAGGCGCTGGTCTCGTATTCCTTGAAGCTGCGTTCGGGGTGCGCATGCAGATAGTGCCTGATTTCGATGATCTCCGGCGTGATTTCGATATGTTCGCTCATGGTTGACGATTGTAGGCACATCCGGCCGTTTTTCCTATTTTCGTGGTCGTGTTCCGTGCCGTGCACGACGTTTTCGCACATATCCTCGTAAGCTGGATACCGGGTTTGACATGGTTTTTCATGGAGGCAGCATGACTCAGGACATCAAGACGGCGTTTTTCGACATCGACGGCACGTTGACGAGTTTCGTCACGCATGTGGTGCCGCAGTCCACCATCGACGCGTTGCATGCATTGCAGCGCAATGGCGTGAAGGTGTTCATCTGTTCGGGCCGCGCACCCTCCTACATGGGCGTGGTGCTTGATACCATTCCCGTCACGTTCGACGGCATCGTGGGACTTAACGGCCAGTATTGCACCACGCGCGACGGTCTCGACTACCGGCATCCGATCGACCAGGCCGACGTGAAGCTGATCACCGACTGGCTTGAAACGCATGCCGACGTGGTCGCCAACTATGCGGAAAGCGACTACGGGTATTTCAATCGCACGAACGCCGCATTGGAACGCACGTGGAACAGTCTCGGCAAGACCGCGCCGAAAATCGACGTGCATGATCCGCGCGAACGCATCGCAAACCATTCCACGTTCCAAATCAGCCCGTATGTGGACGAGACGATGGAAGCCGAAATCGCCAGCATGTGCGGCAACGTGCGCGGCGTCAGATGGCATCCCGCTTTCACCGATCTGATTCCCGCCGATGGAGGCAAGGCGGTTGGTATGCAGGTGATGCTGGAGCATTTCGGCTGGACGAAAGACAACGCGATTGCATTCGGCGACGGCGGCAACGATGTGGACATGCTACGATTCGCGGGAATCGGCGTGGCAATGGGCAACGCCACCGACGAGCCGAAAGCGGCGGCCGATTACGTCACCGACAGCGTCGACGACGCCGGCATAGCCAACGCGCTTAAGCATTTCGGCGTTATATGATGGTGTTTCCGCAAGATTATTTACGATTCACAAGTCTGTTTTTCGCATATTCCTGCGGTTTTCGCGCCCTTTATAAATAATTCCGATAAGCGCGCGACGTGTTGCCGTCACAGGTTCCTCTATATTGGTCAATCGTTGGCCCGCAACCGCAGTAAGCGTCCGGGCCGTGTAGCGAAATTGAGAGAGAGGAACTCAACCATGCGTAACAAGAAGATTCTCGGCGCACTGCTCGCCGTCACCACGCTCGCGACCTTCGGCCTGGCAGGCTGCGGCAATTCCGGTTCCAACGATGCCGCCTCCAAGGAGGACGACAAGACCATCACCGTGGCCGCCTCCCCGACCCCGCACGCGGAGATCCTGAACAAGGCGGCCAAACCGCTCGTCGAGAAGGACGGCTACAAGCTGGTCGTCAAGGAATTCACCGACTACGTGCAGCCGAACACCGCCACCGAGGATGGCGAGGTTGACGCCAACTACTTCCAGCACAAGCCGTACCTCGACAACTTCAACAAGGAGAAGGGCACGCATCTGGTGTCCGTGGAGGGCATCCACTTCGAGCCGTTCGGCCTGTACCCGGGCAAGACCAAGGAGCTGAAGGATCTTCAGGACGGCGCCACCGTGGCCGTGCCGAATGATGCCACCAACGAGGCCCGCGCGCTTCTGCTGCTGCAGGATGCCGGCCTGATCAAGCTGAAGGATCCGAAGGACATCAACGCCACGCCGAAGGACATCACCTCCAATCCGAAGAACCTGAAGTTCAAGGAGCTTGAGGCCGCCGTCGTGCCGACCGTCATCAAGGATGTCGACATCGCGGCCCTGAACGGCAACTACGCCATCCAGGCCGGCTTCGACCCGACCAAGGACACGCTAGCCACCGAGAAGGCCGACGGTCTGGCCGCGAAGACCTACCAGAACATCCTCGTGGTGAAGGAAGGCAATGAGAACACCGCCAAGACCAAGGAGCTCAAGAAGGCTTTGAAGTCCGACGAGGTGCGTGACTACATCAACAAGAACTACAAGGGCGCTGTCGTTCCGGTCTTCTAAGACCCGCTTCGGCAGTAGGAGTTCAATGCCGCAGGTATACTACCCTGCGGCATTCTTGTTATGGAACACGATTAGGAACAGGACATTATGACGATTCAGATCGACCATCTGCACAAAAGCTACGGCAGTGGCGCCGAAGCGCATGAGGTGCTGCACGACATTAACCTGACCATCGATTCGGGTGAGGTCTTCGGCATTCTCGGCTCGTCCGGCGCGGGCAAATCGACATTGGTGCGTTGCATCAACCTGCTGGAACGCCCCACTTCCGGCAAGGTGCTCATCGACGGACGAGACATCACCGGCGTGAAAGGCAAGGAGCTGGCGGACGTGCGCGCCGGAATCGGCATGATCTTCCAGAACTTCAGCCTGTTTCAACAGCGCACCGTGCTGCGCAACGTGACCTTCCCGCTGGAACTCAACCACACGCCGAAAGCCAATCGTGAGGAACGTGCGCGGTATCTGCTCGATCTGGTCGGTCTGGCTGACCTTGCCGACCGCTACCCCAGCCAGCTGTCCGGCGGCCAGCAGCAGCGCGTGGCCATCGCAAGGGCGTTGGCCAACAATCCGTCCATCATGCTGTGCGATGAGGCCACCAGCGCGCTCGACTCCACCACGACGGCGCAGATCCTCGACCTGCTGCGTCGCATCAACCGTGAACTTAATGTGACGCTGGTCGTCATCACGCATTCGCTGTCCGTGGCACGCAACATCTGCGACCGTGTGGCCATGATAGACGGAGGCCGCATTGTGGAAATGGGCGATACGGAAGCGCTGTTCGCCGATCCGCACAGTGACATTCTGAAGACTTTGATCGCCGACGCGAAGGTGACGAACCATCGACATACGCACGAAACGGCGGATGGCGCGAAGAATGGGGCGGCCGATGATTCCGCCCAGAAAGAGGTGAAGTGAGATGGGACAGGTGGTTTCGCAATTCATCGCCGATTATGGCGAACTGCTGGTCGAAGGCGTGCGTGACACGATCATCATGACTGCTGTGGCGACGCTGCTGGCATATGTGATCGGCCTGCCGGTCGGCGTGCTGCTCATCACGTCCGCGAAAAAGGGCATCCGTCCGAACGCACCGCTCAACACCGTGCTCGGCTGGATCGTGAACATCGTGCGTTCCGTGCCGTTCATCATTCTGCTGGTGGCCATCATCCCGCTGACCCGACTGATTGTCGGCACCTCGCTCGGCGTGCCGGGCGCCATCGTGCCGCTGGTCATCACCGCGGCTCCGTTCGTGGCGCGCGTGGTGGAACAGTCGCTCGCCGAAGTGGACGGCAGTCTGGTGGAGGCCGCGCAAAGCTTCGGTGCCAGCAACCTGCAGATCGTGTTCAAGGTGCTGCTGTTCGAAAGCCTGCCATCACTGGTGCGCGGTGCCGCGTTGACGTTCATCACCCTGTTCGGCTTCTCCGCCATGGCCGGTACCGTCGGCGCGGGCGGCCTGGGCGATATCGCCATCCGTTACGGCTACCAGCGTTACCAGTACGACGTGATGACCGTTGCCGTGATCCTGTGCGTCATTCTCGTGCAGATCGTGCAGACCATCGGCGACGTGGTGTCCGACCATATCGACCATCACGAGCGTTGAGCCAGCACATTCGCGTTCCTTATGAAAAGCGGGTCCAAACGTTTGTTGTTTGGACCCGCTTTTCGTACGCGGAAAGAGACGCTGCTCGTAGACGATTACTTGTTGAGCTCGGCCTTGACCAGACCGGCCAGCTTGCCGCCATCGATGGTTTTGCCGGCAAGCGCGGCACGAGCGGCTTTGACGACGCGACCCATGTCCTTGGGGCCGGCCGGGTTCACTTCTGCCACGGCGTCGGCGACGGCTTTGGCGTAGTCCTCGTCGCTGGCGGCCGCCGGCAGGAAGGTTTCCAGGAAATCGGCCTCGGCGGTTTCGGGAGCGGCCTTGTCCGCCAGTCCCTTGTCTTCGTACAGTTTGGCGGTCTCACGACGGGTCTTGACGCCCTTCTGGATGACCTTGAGCACTTCCTCGTCGGTCGCTTCGTGACCGTTGGCGATCTCCAGGTTCTGGATGTCCGCCAACGTCAGGTTGATCGGGTTGAGCTTGGCCTTGTCCTTGGCTTTCATCGCCGCGATCTTGGCTTTCTTCAGCGTGTCCTTCATCGACATGTTCGTTCCTCTTTTCTTGACCGTTCGAACACCGTCTTAATACTACGCGTCTACCAATCCGCCGTCCTGTATCCGTGCCGTCGGCATCCACGCCGGTCTCAAGCCCATGAGACACTTGGAGCCATGACTACAGTTATCATGCGCACCTCTGATGATAATCACATGTGGTCGTTTTTGGCTTTATTCCAAGGTTTTCCCATTTTGGGGAACCTACCGATCAGCCTCATTTTCCACGAGGCACCTACAGGCACCCAAAAAATAATACGGTGACATTCCACCATCCCACCGAAGCCCAACATCCCGCACCGGCCAAGGCCGCCCGAACCCCGCATTCCAGGCAATCACGCCCATGACAACACGATAAAGTCCTGCCGCCCATACACGAGCGTTTTCTTTTAAACAGATAAATGGCCGTCCCTTACCGTAGAGATGCTTGAGTTCTTCATTTTTCTCCTTTTTAGTAGGAGAAAAACAGTTTCGACAGCGCCAGCAGCGATAAGGAAGGGAACCGCTCGTAAAAAATAAAGGTATGAAGGAAAGCTGGACACGTATTCCGGATGCAGGTAGTCAAAAATAAAGCCGCTTGCTGTACGTAGGAGCCCAATACACACTAGGAGAGCTGTAAGGACGTGGCAGATTCTGATCATACTGGCTCGATTCTCGAACGGCGGAGAATGAGTCTCATTGTAGCAGGGCTTGCCGGAGAGGCCAGACCCAATTCAAGGAGCGGAAGGCTCGCGTCGTTCCTGCGACGGCAACGAGTAATATTCCAGTCTCCTGATGAAAAACCACGAGCACACTGCTTGGGAACCCAACATTATTGTGTCTGTTCAATAGAAGTTAGGACGGTAGGGCCGGTAACGTTTTGTTGGACTCGTGGCATAATCAAACCATAGAAACAAAGAAATCCAATAAAGCGACACCGTATCCCGACACGCAGATTTATTTGACGAAAGACATCAGATACGGGTCGGGAGCACGCACCATCGTCACTCCAATCCGTAACGACGACAGGTGCGGGAAAGAAGCTCGGCGCTGCCTATGGTCCCCCGCGTGTGCTCTCCGGCATCGTGCATGAACGCTTTCGTCACGTCGCCGCCCTCCAACCGCACTGACTGCACCGACAGTCCGACGTTCTCCGTACGGCGGCGCATCTCGGATTCAGATATCGCTCCAGCCATCACACCTTCCCTTCTTCTTGAATCCTAACAAAAGAACCAACGTCCCGCCGTACCCACCAAAAGCCGCTACAGAATCAGTCATAATCATCCTTTGCAAAGGACAAATCCCCTGACCGTCTTCTCAATCGTCACATCAACCGTTTCCATGGCAATCAGGATTTCGGCTTCACTGTCACCGGAAACATGGGATTATGGTCAGAGTCCTTCTTCCTCCCCCACGGATAACGAAGTGACGCGTCATTCTCGACCATGCGGCTTTCTCCTGCTGACGGAGAATGAAACTCCATAGGACACGCTGCTCTAGACAGGGGGATATAGAATATGCCTCTTAGGCCCTAAAGGGGTTCTATTAGTTCGGCAAGTCCGTATATCGCTTTATTTCTTGGCGTGTCGGACAATACAGTAAATCAACCACTCTATGGCTAAGACACCCAAGTAAAAAAGCGCCCATACAGCAAAACTAATCAGCTTTACTTCTAGTGTCTGTACAGTTCCATGCCCGTCCACTGTTCTTATAAATAGGAATGCACTAATGCATAAAAACAATATGAATTGAATGATTTGGAAAGTTCTCCAACCTTTGTTTTCCACAATCACCCTCCTGTAACCCCAATCTTTATATGCTGATTCCACCAGTCTACGCCGCCCTTGGTGAAAACGTCAGGCACTTACTGCGGCACGAACTGGATCCACAGGGCCAACGTGACACAGATTATCGAGGAACACGGCATCGCAGTCACGGCCCAAAGGAATATCCAGTCCCCCGGTCTCAAGCCCATGAGACACTTAGGATTATGACTACCATCATCATGCGCACCTCCGAAGGTGACATGCGCATGATGCTTCTTCTCTGGGATGCGACACCAGGAAACAGGTCACTGAAAATCGTTGAAATTCCAATCAAAACCACTCTGAACAATCCCGATTTCCCCGAAAAATAGAATCCCCGCGGCCGAAGGATAGCACCTTATTCAAAATCTCCGGCATAGGCAATTATTCTTTTTCCTAATGATTTTCAAGAAATAGAGAAAGACAAAATGACCGATGGCCAACGGAGACAGGAAAAGACGAAAATGGGGATGCGTCGTCGCCTGCAAAGACGCAGACGGAAGGATCATCTCCTGGCAGGCCCGATACCAGAGTCCCGTCAATCCCAGGCAAAGAATCTACCGCCGATTCGGATTGGAATTCCAGACCGAGGCGTACCGCTGGCTCGACGAGGAGCACGCGCTCGTCATCGACCATAAAAAGGGAATCCGCAGGTGGACGCACCCGTCGGCGAGGACGATGCACGGCAAGGTCCTGTTCTCCTCATACGCGACGCGGTACGTCATCAACCTGCGGAAGAAGGACGGATCGGAGCTGAGCGGCAGAAGCAAGAGAATCCAGAAGGCGGCCTTGGACAAACTGCTCCCCTGGTTCGGCGAGACACCCATGTGCGACATCACCGAGGAATTCGTCAACGAATGGTACGCGAAAGCATGCGACGAGGTGCGTCCCTCCGCGCTCGAGCACGCGGTCTGGCTGCTCAAGCGCCTGATGAGGGCCGCGACCGAACGGCAACCGGACGGAGGTCCGCCACTGCTGCCCTCGAATCCATGCAACCTCGTCACGAGGAAGAGACCGTCCAAAAGACGCGAGCAGGCGCCGATGACCAGGCAGGAGATCGACACGCTGGTCGAAGGCTTCCCGGAATACTACCGCCTGTCGATCCATCTCGCGCTGCTGGTGGGCGGGCTGCGCATCGGAGAGGTCTGCGGACTGCAACTCAGGGACATCGACCTCGACCACAGGCTGCTGTACGTACGGCATTCCGTGACGCAGGGTCCGGACGACCTGGGCGAATACCGGCTCGACGAGACGAAGACCCCGGAAAGCCACCGAGTCGTGCCCATCCCTGCACCGGTCTGCCGTCTCATCAGGGAACATATCGACAGGTTCTGTCCCGACAGGGATCCCGACACGATGCTCTTCCACGCGATCAGGCACCCGGAACGGGTCCTGAACCCGACGACGATCCAACGGCAGTTCCGCACCGCGAGGAAAAGAATCAACCGCGAGGACGTGACGTTCCACTCCCTGCGCGCGACACACGCGACGATGTTCATGATCCAGGGCGGCACGCTGCGCGAGACCATGGACGAGCTCGGCCATGTGGACGTCGACGTAGCCGTCCGATGCTACCAACGCGTGGTGCCGAGGCACAGGCGCGACGTCGCCGAACGACTGGCGCTCGAATACCTCCCCGCCGAGGACCCGGCCGGCATCAAGGCGCAGATAACCCAGAAGGAGGAGGAAATCGACCAGCTGCGGCAGACCGTCGCCGGACTCCGGAGAAGACTGGACGAGCTTGAGGGCGAAGAGGAAGTGGGAGCAACCGGATAATCATGGGCGTATGTACCCGAATACGGAAATACACATATACATACATATGTATGTAGGCAAATACGGATGCGGGGATACGTCGGCTTAACGGCATCTTCCATAGTCATCGCCGAACATGTCCGGGAGTGACGGGAAGACCGGATCCGCGGGGAAGGCCTCCGTCCAGGCGGCCCGTTCTTCCTCGGTCCAGTCGGAGACGTCCACGGACATGAGGCACCGCCCGTCGAACGGCGTCCCGCAATCCCCATACGTGCCGGCGACCACGACGCATCCGTCGACTATCATGTCCGGCCGGACTCGATACGACGCGTACGGTATATCGGCCATGCCAGGCCGCCATGCCGGGGCAACGCCCGAGCGCACGGGATCGCCGAGCGCGGCGGCGGATTCGGAAGGCAGAAGGTCGGGATGGTAGACGGTCACCTCGAACGTTTTGAGCTCGAATTCCGTCCAGGGGGCGAAGCCGCACCTCCATCCGTCATGGTCGTCGAAGCTGCACCGCGCGACACCGTCAAGATACCAGTCGCAGGACGCGACCTCGCTTCCCCAATGATCGGAGTAACGGACCACGCCGGATTCGCCGTACCAGTAGTCCGATCCCGAGCCCGACATGTGGTCGGGATGCCGCACCGGCCGCGGACACGACGTCCATTCAGCGGTGGTGCCGCAGTAGAAATTTCCGGGATTGAAGCGTCTCATAGGGTGAAGGACCCCTCATCGGACGCGCCGGCCATGTTCGTCGGATCGGCCATGTTCGTCGGATCGAAACCCCCGCGCACGCTTCCGCCGGCCCTTTCGACGAGATCGGAGACCTTCATCCGGATCCGCGCGGGAGGTTCCTCCGAACCAAGGCACGAGGTGTCCTTCACGGACACCATCACTCCCGCCGCGGACACGTAGTCGACGCACACCTGGTCGAAATCGCCAAGATTCGGATCGAACCAGGAGCGGGACGTCAGCCGCAGCCACCCGCCGTCCTCCGTCTCGTAATACGCGTGCAGGCCGGCGCTCCGGTCGATCCGATCCGGATCGAAGCATTCCGGACAGCGGTCGATCCTCACGGAATCCTCGACGTCGAAGCCGAAGTCGGGCGTCCAGTCCATGTCCTCGGCGGCGCGCAACGCGGAGTCCAGACGCGTCTTCACCGCATCGGCGAGCACGGACGCGTCCACGAACACCGCCTCGACGTCGTCGCCGCGGCCGCGCTGGAGACGCGCCGGGAAGCCATCGTCCAGCGTGACGCGGATGGCCTCTTCGCCACGCCAGTCGGTCTTTTCCCTCTCGTCGGCATATTTTCGCAGACTGTAGCCGCCGACGTCGCGCCCGTCAGGCAGCGTGACGCCGCGGGGCATGCCGACGAGCAGCGTGCCCGACCACGGATCCATGGAAACGAACGCCCGGGGAATGGTGAAACCAGCCATCGCAATCCTCCTGCCTATCTCGTCAGCTGCATGGACGACGACTCCATGCCCTCGACCGGCGCGCCGTCCCCGAACACGTCGGTCTCATCTGTCTTGCCGTACGCGGTGGTGAACATGCGCAGGCACGGCAGCGTACCGGGCCGCGCATGGGGATCCGCGGAGCGTTCCGCGTGGTTCGCGGCCGCGACCCGCGGATCGCAGTCGTTCCGATCCACGAGATCGTCGACATATCCGTTGACCGCGTCGGTCACCGCGGACAGCGCGAGACTCGCGGCGCAGTCGGCCGCCCCGGCGCCATATGACGCGCCGGTCACCGTCTCCATGAGCATGGCCGCCTCCGCGACGAGGGACCGGGTCTCGCGCAGGGCGGTCCCGGCATCGTAACGGCCGTGGGCGAAGTCGTCGGCGAACCGGGACGCGAGCGTGTCCATCCTCGCCACGAAGCCACTGTCGAACGCGAGGTCGTTGAACAGAAGCATGCCTTCGTCGCCGGCGGGCCCGTCCATCGGTGGCGCCGCGTCATCCAGGCTGCCTCTGCATCCGCGGCCCGGGTCGGCCGGGACGGCCACCCGGGCGGACATCACGTTCCGATGCTCGTCCAGGGCGGAGCGCAGGCCCTCCGGACCGTCCAGGCGGAGCGTGACCCGCCTGGGGCCGCGGCCTTTGAACAGTTCGACAGATCGGCCGACGCGAAGACCGATGCTCACCGGACGGCCCGCGCGCTTCTGGGCTAGGGCCCACGGGGTCGCGCGCACGCTCAGGTTCCATCCGCCGACGTCGCGCCCGTCCCCGAGGACGACGCCCTTGGGGATGGTGACGAGCATGCGTTCCCGGGTTCCTCCGTCGCGGCCCTGGAACGAGAACGGATGCGCGAACGCGTTAGGGAACCTGAGGTTCACCCATTCCCCTTTGCCGCTCATAGGGCCCGTCCGGATTCCGCCGCCGTCACGGCCATGTTCGTCGGGTCGGCCGCGGAACGCACCGCGACGCCCGCGAGGACCCGCGGATCGTCCACCTCCCAGCATTCGGCCCAGGCCGCGACCTTGTCGGCGGCGTGCGGATCCGAACGCGACGCGGCGTCCACCGCGCGGCACAGGAGGTTGACGTCCTCCAGCGGGGAGTCGTCGCGGAACGGCGCGAATCCCATGCGTCCGACGATCCCGTCCTTCGAGTACCCGTCGATCCTGTAGTCCGACGGGGCCATGAGGCCCTGCTCGCCCTCGAATCTGGCGAGTTCGTCCGGATCCATGGGCAGATCCACTCCGGCCCTGCGTCCGGATCCGTCCGTCGCGCGGACCGCCAGGAAGACGAAGTTCCCTTCGATGCGGTCGTCGATGCAATCGCTCATGGCGTCCCTCCTCACAGCGTGGCGCCCATGCCGGAGGACGGGTCGAGCATCGTGGTCGGGTCGGCCGGGTCTCCCGGCAGGTAGCCGTCCTGGACGTCGGCCGGCTCGCCGAACGTGTCGAACTCGTCCGCGCCCCCGGCGGCGCCCCTCGCCTGCGACGCCTCCGCGGACATGGCGGCCGCCTCCTGGCGCGACCTCGCGTACTCGTCGTTGTGCGCCTTCACCGCACGGCACAGATCCCACGGGTTCGAGATCTCCAACGTGCGCCGCTCCGGGCCGACGCCCCTGAACAGGCGCACCGGCTCTCCGGGACGGAAGTTGATCGCGACCGGACGGCCATTGGCCTTCTGCTCTATCTCGCGGGGCTTCGCGAAATGGTCGAACGCGTATCCGCCCAGATCGACGCCGTTGAGCGTCACGCCCGGCGGGATCGAGACGAACATCTTGTCGAACACGCGCCCGTCCCTGGCCGTGTACTCGTGCGGATGCACGAACTTGTTGGGGAAGTTCACGCGCGCCCAACGCTCCGCGCGACGACCCTCCTGCCGACTGTCCTCCTGCGCCATGACGGCTCCTTCCATCGGGGACGCCGCCGCGCGGGAACCTTTCCCCCGCGCGGCGGACGCCCATCCATGGAAGCCATCATCGAATCGGCCGGATGGACGGACGGGACACGATGTCTACAAGAACGAGAAAAGCGGATAAGCATGTAAGCACATGCTTATCCGCCCGCCCCACGGAAACCACGGCGGTCAGAACATGGCCTCCGGATCCGCCTCCGCGTACACGACGCTCGGCTCCAGCCCCATGTCGTGCAGCAGCACCGCCGCCAGCCACACCGAACAGTCCTCGCTGCGCCATCCGCCGTCGTCCGGCCCATGCCACGCCTCCCAGTCCGAACGCAGACGGTAGAACGTCAACGGCGGCGCCATCCGCCGTCGTCCGTCGGCCGCGGCGCGGTCCGCCGCGACCGACATCATGCCCGCCAGCTCCGACGCGCGCGCCACCATCGCCGACCACCGCGCGTCGAGCGCGTCGACCGCGGCGGGCGACGGGACCGAATCGCGCATGCGCGGATGCCTCCACGCGAACACCGTCTGCCTGGTCACGCCGAACAGGACCGACCCCTTCTCACCGCCCAGGTGGAGCATGTCCGTCATCAGACGGAACCGCGCCTTCCCGCCGTCCGGACCATCCGGACGCGGGAACGACGCGCCCCACGGCCGTCCCGCCGCGGCCAGGCGTCCCGCCGCGATCCTCGACGCGACGCACGCGGGCGTCGACGCGCCGGTGCCATACGGCAGCACCACGGGATCCGCGCCCGCCTCCGGAACCAGTCCGGACGCCATGCGCTCCGCATCCCGCCACAGCGACTCCACCGCCATCCACGCGGTCCTGTCGGGAACCCACTCCCGCGGATTCTCCCAAGCCCTCACCGTCCTGCCGTCCACCGCCGCCAGACGGCCGAACTCCGCCGTGGACATGCCGAACATCTCGCGATACATGCGCAGATCCGGCTTCGACCTCGTCCACGTCAACCCGTCCACGACCTCCGCCATGCGGACCTCCCCAGATAAAAACCATGCGAAAACCGGGAAGACGAAGCCTTCCCTCTTGGCCCCGAAGCCCCTCCCCCACCCGGAAAACTGACGAACACCGAACGGACCGGCACGACCGGCGATCCCCGAAGACCGGAACGAGGACATGAGGTCGGGCGCATGCCAGCGTGCCACCCGGCCCGGCGCTTCGCAAGGATCCGCGCGTCCGGCACGGGCAACCATCGTCCCGTGGTGTATACCACGGGCCTCCGGATGCCCATGCCGTCCACGCGCCTTGCGCAACGCCGCCCGCAGGCGGGCTCCGGACCAGGTGCCCCACCGTCATGCGTCCGAAGAACAGGACGACCCACGGACGGGGGAACCGTCCGAACCATGGAAGGGAAAGACCATGAACGACAACGACAAGGAAAACGAGGCGACCACCGGCAAGTGCGCGGAGTGCGGCGGCGAGACGCCCGCGCGGGACACGCACCAATGCGCGGCATGCCACGTCACGCTGTGCGAGAGCTGCGTCGAAACATGCCACGACTGCGGCGTCGGCCTGTGCCACGGATGCTGCGAGGAATGCCAATGCGCGGAAACCCTCTGCCACGACTGCGCGCTCCCCTGCAGCGCGTGCGGGAGAATGCTGCTGTGCTCCGACTGCGCAGTCCGCTGCGACGTCTGCGACGACCCGCTCTGCTCCGACTGCGAATACAGGTGCGAGGACTGCGACTGCGCGCTCTGCTACGAATGCGTGTACGACCTCGACGGCGACTACGCCTACTGCTCCGACTGCTGGAACAGCAGACGGCAGGAACCCTACTACGTCGACAGCCCGTGCTGGCTCAAAATGCAGGAACACAAGCACATGCTCACCATCGGGCTCGAAATCGAAATCAACGGCGCGCACGGCCAGAGCCGACTCAAGGAAAGCCCGCTCATCGCGGGCTGGTGCACCGATTTGAGCCTCGACGACGAGGGACGCGAATACCAGACGCGAATCCTCACCCGCGAGGACTTCGACGCCATCTACGGACTCGTGCGCGGAATCCACACCGAATCAAGGGAACCCTACAAGGCTGGCGGGCACATGCACCTGCGCCGCACGAGCCGCCAGACCCCCAGCCGCTGGTACTGGGCGCTCAAGGGACTGTCCGACCAGCAGGCACGCAACCTCAACATGCGCCACACCTCCAACAACCGATGGTGCGAGCTGACCCACGGCGACTACGACGGCAAGCACACCGCCGTCAACGGATGTCACGAGAACACCATCGAGCTGCGCACCTTCGCCCGATGGGACGAGACCACCGCCCACAGACTCATACCAGCCCTCGAATGGGCGAGCCACATGTGGCGCCATTTCGAGAGCCACGACCTCTACCAGCTCAAAACCGCCGACATCATGCGCGAAAGCGCGCGAAGCGCCTACCAAACACCCCGAACCACACCCGCGATGCGTCTCTCCGCACGAAAGGAAGCCTGAAAAATGTGCGTCATCGTCACCGCCGAAAAAGGAAGCATGCCCACCATCGACCAACTCACGCGAATGAGCGAGACCAACCCGGACGGAGCCGGAATCGCATGGCACGACGGAAACGGACTCCACCGCGTCCGCCACTCCGACAACGGCAAGACCCTCGCGTTCATCACCGAACACTGGAACGAACTCAAAGCCACGCCCTGCCTAATCCACTTCCGACTCGCCACCCACGGAGCCGTCAACACCGAGAACACGCACCCGTTCCGCTACACGCTCGGCAGCGAATACTCCGTCCAGAATTCGGCCACGTCCCCGGCGCGCGCCGCCAACGCGGCGATCCCTGACGGGAACCGGACGTCCTCGGACTCCGCGGCCGTCGCCAGCATGTCCAGGAACACGTCCCCATCCACGCTATCCGCCACCGCCAGGTCGCGCGCATGCGCCACGCAGCGCGCCGCCAGATTCAACGACGACACGGAGAACGACTCCAGGTCGGATCCCAGCACATCCCCGAACCAGCCCGGCTCATGATCCACGACCGCGTACCCGCCGCCATCATCCACACCGACCACGCCACGCATGAACGCGTCCAGACGCTCCGGCACGACCGGCAGCTCCAACCATCCGCCACGCATGGCATCCGACCCGTTCTCCAGATAGACCCGCAACGAAAGATCATCCATGATCCGCTCCTTCCGCAAGACCGCCACACACGGCCACCGCCAACGACCCAATCCTCACGTCCGCGCGACGGACGGACGGGACACGATGTCTACAAGAACAAGAAAAGCGGATAAGCATGTATGTACATGCTTATCCGCTTATCCGTGGCGGACATCAACGGCGCGGGAAGAGCGGGACCAGACCGGCATCGTCCAGAAGCATGTAAATATACAATGATTCCCATATAAGAACCATATATGCCATGGTCAAACGACAGTGGATCACGAACACCACTTGACACCAATGTTTGTTGCCAACTATAATTGTATTGTGAGAAAAGCAAACAAGGACGACGAGCCGCTGATCCTGCCTTCGGCGTTCAAGCACGGGGTGTCCGAGAACGACATCCTGCACGCGTGGCGCGAGGCCCGCGGACCGGTGGACATCAACTACGACCGGGACCCTCCGACGTACATGTACGTCGGGCCGGGGGTCTCCGGCGCGGTGTGGTACGAGATAGGCACGGCGTCCCGCGCCGGATACGACGTGGAGCTGATCGTGCATGCGATGAAGGCCCGCAAGGGCTACCTGCGAAAGGAGGGACTGCGATGAGGTTCGAGGATCTTCCCAAGGCCGAACGCGACGCGCTGGCCGAGTACGGATACGAGGTCGCGGCCGAGATGGAGGCCATGGACGAGCCGGCGCCGGGCGACCCGACGCTCGACCCGCGCTACGACCCGTCCCGCGAGCTGCGGAGGCTGAACTACCAGCGTCACGCCCTCGACCGCGAGATCGAGGCGGCCGTCGCCGCCAGCCGCGGCCACGGCCAGTCGTGGAACACCATCGGACGCGCGCTCGGCGTCACCGCCGAGGCCGCGCGGCGGCGCTATGGCGTTCGCGCGGCCGCGCGTGTCTGAATCACGGGAACATATAGGCTCTGTTAGACCAAGGTTGACTTTTTGACTTGTATTGTAGTTGCTGAGTAGCTACAATAGTGGTATGAGAACGGGCAAGGTGGCGCGTATAGCCGATAGGGTCAGGAAGGAACTGGGCGAACTGACGCCGCAGGAGCGCGACCTTGCCGTCAAGGCGTTGCGCGACGCCCTGTACGAGGGGTTCGCGTTGGACGCGGCGACGAGCGACCCGAAACAGATGGAGGCGTGCGTGCGCTGCGGCAGCATCCGCATCATCCGCAAAGGGCGTGGACGTGACGGCTCCCAGCGTTGGAAGTGCATGAACTGCAACAGGACGTTCGGCGTTCGCACGAACCGGGTGATGGGCATGAGCAAGCTCAAAGCGGGCGTGTGGATGCGGTTCCTCGAATGCTTCGTGGATTGCCTGAGCTTGCGTAAGTGCGCCCAGCGTTGCGGAGTATGCCTGAAGACCGCGTTCCTCATGCGCCAGCGGGTCATCGAGTGCATCCGCCGATACACTCCCGTCCTGCATTCCGAGGCCGGGTTGTGCGTGCAGTTGGACGAGACGTACTTCCGTGAGAGCTTCAAAGGCAACCACACGGAATCGACCGTGTTCGTCATGCCCCGCAAGGCACACAAGCGCACCAAGGCATTAAGGAAGCGCGGTCTGTCGAAGGAGCAGATATGCGTGGCGACCGGAGTGGATGACGCAGGCCGGTCGTTCCTGACCGTGTGCGGGCGCGGCGTCATCTCCAAGAATCGCGCCATGAGCGCGTTGAAAGTCCACATCGGACGCGGCACCGACGTGCTGACCGACGGTGCGCCCGCCTACGTGAAACCGCTGGCCGAACTGGGCGCGAACCTCACGCAAGCCTCCGCCGACGGTCACGCGATCAACAGGGTGAACACCTTGCACGCCCGTTTGGAGGATTTCATGTTCGGCTTCCACGGCGTGTCCACGAAGTACCTGCAAGCCTACTTGGACTGGTTCCAATGGCTCGTCGCGTTCACCGACGGATGCGGCGACACCGGCGACGACCGATTGCTTGCCCGCCAGCTCGGCAACGGCCTGTACCGCATCCGCCGTCGCGACTACCAGCGTATGACACCACCGTACATGGAGTACTGGCAAAAAGCCGCATGACATCGTGCATACGATGTACAGTCAGAACATCGAAACATAGGACAAGGAGGCGCGTATGGCGAGCATACCCACCACGACCATGAGGATAGAGCCCCAGCTCAAAGAGGAATCCAGCCAAGTGCTCGAAGACCTCGGACTCACCCTCTCCGGCGCGGTCACGATCTTTCTCAAGGCCGTGGTCAGGGAACAGGGACTCCCGTTCGAGGTCAAGAAGGAAACCTCGAATGGCAGATAAGGTCATCCGCATCAAAGACCTCCGTCCTCAAGACGTGCGTGGCGACCGATATACGCTGCATCGCGGAAACGTACTCGATGCGTATCCGGATTGGGAGGCCCCCGACCTGATAGTCAGCGATGGGGCCTATGGCGTGCGAGGATTCCGAGGTGACACCGTGAGTGCAGATGGACTCGTGGACTGGTATGCGCCTCATGTGGCCCAATGGTCGAAACGAGCGAAACCTTCGACCTCGCTGTGGTTCTGGAACACCGAGGTCGGCTGGGCCACGGTGCATCCGCTGTTGGAGGCGAACGGCTGGGAATACGTGCAACTGGTCACTTGGGACAAGGGGCTGTCGCATATCGCAGGCAACGTGAACGGCAACACCATTCGACAATTCCCCGTGGTCACCGAGGTCTCCGCCCTGTACCGTCGCAGGCTGACGCTTCCCACAGAGGATGGCGGAGTTCTCGGAGTGCAGCAATGGCTACGTGCCGAATGGCGGCGTTCCGGCCTGCCGCTCTGCCGTGCGAACGAGGCATGCGGTGTGAAAAACGCGGCCACTCGCAAGTACCTCACCGCCGACTGGCTATGGTATTGGCCGCCCGGGGAAATGGTCGAACGCATGGCCGAATACACGAAGAACAACGGCAAGCCCACCAGCCGTCCTTACTTCTCCATCGACGGGCATACCGAAATCACGGCCGAACAATGGGACTCCCTCCGTGCCGTATGGAACCATGTCAACGGACTCACTAATGTGTGGTCACGCCCACCGCTTCACGACGGAGAACGCCTCAAGGGGACCCTGCAACGCAGCGCGCCACGAGTCTACAAACCCTCCAAACAATCAGCGGCGCATCTCAACCAGAAGCCTCTGGATTTCATGGACCGTCAGATTCACGCCGCATCCAATGAGGGGGATGTGGTCTGGGAGCCATTCGGCGGGCTGGCGTCCGCATCCGTCGCTGCCGTGCTCACCGGTCGCATCGCCTATACGGCGGAAATCGACGAGGAATTCCAGAACCTGGCCCTTGGACGATTGGCGGAGGCCGAAGAGGAGTATGACACGAAAAACGCAAATGACACGATGACCCTCGAAAGAAGGCAGGCATGACCGATTACGACGGCAAGGACCGACCTGAACACTACGAGCTTCCCGACGGGGACGAACGGACCGAACTCCGCAACGGCATAGTCCGAGCATTGTATGCCCTTCCGATGCACTTCACATCGCCCATCAACGTCGAAGGCATCGAGGTCAATGACCTATTCTCAATCAATACACTGCTCGGCGGCACCATCGAGGCCCAGACCGTCATGCTGTTGAACTCCCTGCGCAGCATATGGGACCCGCAAGGCAAATGGGCGGACAAAGAATTCCGACGCTATCCCGAATCCTTCCCGGACGTAAGGCTTGTAGGCTCCAACAAGGACGATTCGCCGCTCATCGGCATCGAACTGAAAGGGTGGTATCTGCTTTCCAAGGAATCCGAGCCATCTCTACGATACAAGGCATCAGCCGACGCAGTGACTGAATGGGACTTGATCTGCTGTGTTCCTTGGGGATTGTCCAACGTTCTCAGCGGCAAGCCCGTGGTCTACGAGCCCTACGTCGAACAGGCGAAATTCGCCTCCGACATGCGCACTTACTACTGGAATCATCGCAGAGGAGACAACTCCAAACGAGACTGTGGCATCCATCATCCGGAAACCACCCCGTATCCCAAACCGGGAACGCAATATGTTGATGTTCCCAATCAAGACGGAGGAGGCAACTTTGGGCGTATCGCCAGAGTGGATGGTCTCATGGCGGATTGGGTGAACGAATCCATGGACACGCTCATGGCGGGTATCGAAGCGAAGTACTGGGTGTCGTTCTTCAAGCTATTCTCAGAAGGCAGGCCAAAAGAGGAAATCGAAGCGGAATTGAGCAACATCGCTCGCAAGGTGCGTCAGGCTGGCCGGCCCGACCACAAGGCGTCCATGCTGGAAGAGCAGCTACTCGCACATTTGAGCGCCATCGTCGATCTGTCCCTGAAGTAGACTGACATTTACCCGCTTGTTTGACTTTTCAGCACAGTTAAACAAGCGGGTTTCTGTCATATATCCTCTTAGGTCAACCTTGGTCTAACAGAGCCAACATATAAGCCCTATGTGAGTTTCACATAGGGCTTATATGGTTTTTATGGTCTTATCTGACCACTGCTTTGTCCATGGGGACGTCCAGGCCGGACATCACGCACGCGTCGTCATCACCGCCGTCCAACCCCGCGAGGCACACCAGCTCGTCGCGCGAATACAGCTCCGGGTCGATGCCCGGATCCACGGAACGGTCCAGATAGCCGTCGTCATGCAGCGTGCAGTCCATGGCGAGGTCGCGGCCGATCGCCTCCAGGTCCAGGTATGGGCCGAACCGTCCGTCCAGCGCCTCGGCAAGTTCCGGATCGTTCTCGGCGACCGTCAGCGCGAACGCCTCCTCGTTCGACGAGACGCCGGGATCGAAGCGCGTGCCGGCCTCGTACGCATAGAACGGGATGTCGTCGGCCTGGAGAGCGACATTCGCGAACACGAGAGGGGAAAGCCGTTCGGCGGGCGACATGCCCTCCTCGATCCAGATCCTCGCCTTCGCCGCGTCGTCCTCGTCAAGGGTGGACAGCACTCCGGCCATGACGTTCAGATCCTCGAGGCTCGTGCGCTCGTCTATCACGCGTTCGCCCGGCCCGGCCGGAAGCCAGTCCGGCAGGTCGAAATCGTCGATCCTGTACTCCTCGTACCGTTCGCCGTCGATGCCGACCCTGTCGCGCAGGAACGCGTCGAGATCGTCCCGCCCCATCGGCAGCGTCGCCCAGCCGCCGACCAGGGAGCCCTCGTTGTATCTGCCGATGTTGCCCACGTACACGCGCAGGTCGTACCAATTGCCCTCTCCGGCCATGATCCATTTCCTTTCGCCTGCGGGCGCGGCCGGCGCGGAACCCGCTCCCGTCCCGCCGCGGCCCCGGATGGGACAATCGTCCTCCCGCCGGAAGGCTCGGACGGGACACGATGTCTACAGGAAAACGGATAGGCACATACGCATATGCTTATCCGCCTATCGTCCGCCGCGGGTCGTCGGACGCGCGCCGCCGTAGTACGAGGCGAACGGATCCTCGTCCCCGTCCGGGCCGTCTCCGGACGCCGCGAGCGATTCGACGTCGCGCTCGAAGTCCGCGGCCTCGGCCAGCACGCCGGAGGATGCCCCCTCCGACCATTCGTCCGCGTAGGAACAGCGGACGGCCCCGGGCGCGAGGGTCTCGATGAACGAGGACAGGTACGAGTCGCGTTCGGCGAGCAGCGTGTCCACGAGCCATCCCGGCTGTCCGGGAAACTCGTCCAGGCCGCGCACGTACATGTTCCGGTTTTCGTCGCGCACCAGAGGGGGCACGGTGTCCAGGCGCAGGCACTCCTTGAACATGACGAGCCTGCCCACGCGGCCGTTGCCGTCGCTGAACGGGTGGACCCGCTCGAACATCCAATGGCACATCGCGATGCGCACCGGATCGTCGGACAGGCCGGCGTACGCCGCGTACACGCGCTCCATCATCCCCGGCACGTCGCCGGCCGGCACCGTCCTGACCATGGCGACGCCCATGCGCTGCACGATCGCGTTGTCCCTGGTCTTGTATCCGCCGACGTTGAACCCCGGGTCGCCGTCCTGCGACGTGCCGCGCTTCAGCAGGGCGTGCAGGCGGCACACGTAGCCGGCGTCGACCGGATCGTCGGCGTGGTCGATGACGTAGTTGAACGCGGTGAAATGGTTCCTGGTCTCGATGGCGTCGTCGAGTCTGATCTGCTCGTCCGCGTCGGCGAGAAGACGCCCGGTGTCGTAGATCTGACGCGTCTGCTCGGGCGTCAGCGTCGAACCCTCCATATGGTTCGAGTTGTACGCCATGAACACCTGCGTCCAATAGAACAACGCGTGGTCGATCCGCGCGTCCCGCTCGTACCTGAGCCTGTCCACAAGCCTCGTCCTGTCGGCCATGGCGTCCTCCCCTCTCTTCGGAAACATCGCCGTGGAATCCGGGTCCGCGCAAACCGTCGGACCTGATCGGCCGCGCAGGCGACCATCACCAGCATACGCCGCCGATGACAGAAAGCCCGGCCAAAACGGCGAAATCCGCGGCCAACGTGGAATCCACGCCGTCCGGCGCGGAAACGGCCAGCACGTCCGACCGTCACCTGGCGGGCCCTTGGACGCCCATGGCATCCGCGTCCATGCCCGCTCCGCATTCCGGCCCGGACAGGCCGAACCCGTCCAACCTTCCGCGGGCCTCGTCGAGCAGGTCCGTGAGGAACCCCGCATGGTCGGAAAGGTCCTCGTACTCCGCCCAGGAGCGCAGGGTGGTCGTGGCGGGACAGTCCGGGGACGAGGCGATGTAGGAGATGAAGGCCTTGATGTCGGACAGGTCGCGGGTCTGGTATCCGGTCATGCTCATTCCGCCTTCGTAGGCGGAGTATCCGCTTTCCCGGTATTCGGCGAGGGCGGCATCCAGATAGTCGGCGATTCCGGCGCGGATGTCCGGATTCGCCTCGTGCCGTCCGCCGCCCACATATCGTTCCGAGTGGCGGACGTAGGGGCTTCCGCCGAAGAAACGGCCCAGCCTCTCCTGCCCCTTTCTCGGGTCCTCGCGGTCTGCGAGGAAGGGAAGCTCCCGTCCGAGCTGGTTCAGCTCCATGTCCGTGAGCTCGAACCGGCCGAACCGCACCATGCCGGTGTGTCTGTCAGTCGCGTAGCATTCGCCGTGGGCGTGCCCGTTGTCGTGGATGATGACCGCCGCCTCGAGGTATTCCTTGTCCGGCATGTCCCCATGCGGGTCGGCCAGACCGGAGCGTTCCGCGAGGCGTTCCCGTTCCTCGTCCTCGGCGACGAGGTCCACGAAAAGGGTGTGCCCGTCCTTGCTGAGCACGACGCCGGTGTCCTTGTTGATCCAAACCATCATTCCTCCATCCGTCGGATCGTGGCCGTCCGCATGCGCGGCCGGCCGGTTCCAGCGTCCGTCGGCCGGGACGGCGCGGTGGGGCACGATGTCTACAGGAACGGGATAAGCGGATAAGCACGTACGTGCATGCTTATCCGTCTGGTTCCTAGATGGTTTTGCCGCCGGGACGGGCGGACTCCTCCATGCCGGGCGTCTCCAACCGGTCCGGATAGTCGTCCTCGTCCCACATGCAGCCGGTCCAGTAGCAGCCGTCCTCGTCGCCGTCCGTGATCGCGGTCTCCGCGGCCTCGTCGCTCCAGTAGTCCATGTCGTTCCAGTGCAGGCTCGCCTGGTCCGCGTCGTATCCGAACGACATGATCACGAACCGGTTCGCAAGCAGGGGGGATGGCAGGACGTCGGCGAACTGTTCGGCGGTCACGTACATGCCCGTGCCGACGTGGTACGCCTCCTCGTCGGGTTCGATGGCGCGGGTCCGGCGGTTCTCCTCGCTCATGGCCGCGAACCGCTCCTCGACGCCGCGGTACCAGTCGCCCATGCGGTCGGCGGTCGGCCCGTAGGCGCCGGCCTTCGGGAACTGCGGATGGTTGAGCCGGTCGGCGATCCTGGACGCGAGGCCGTCGGCCCCGCTGACGGTGGACGGAATGTCTCCGGGTTCGGTGAGGTTGAGCCGCGCGATGCATCGCGGCCCGTCCGCGGTGCAGAGGTACGCTTCCGCGTCGAGGTGGGAGTAGTGGCCGTTCGGCTGGTCGCGCCTAAGCTCCACGTAAGCCTCCGTCCCTCCGTCGCGGAACGTGGGGGCCGTGTCCGACGCGGTCCACGATATTCCGGTCCGGGACGCCATGTCGGCCAATGCCAGCGCGAGGTCGTGCAGGGCCGCCTTCTCGCCGCCGGCCGCGTACGCGCGGACGTCGTCCTGCGTGCCGTACGGGGTGCGCAGCCGGGCGTGGTCGAGCAGAGCGTATTCCATGACCGTCGCGTCGAGGTATCTGGTGGTGCCTTTCATCTCTTCGCCCATGCTCACAGTCCTTTCATGGATGGCGTGACCACGTCGGACGACGTGGCGATGCCGGTCGGGTCGGACGTGTCCGTCGGGTCGGCGGCGAACGATGGCAGGCCGAGACGAAGACGAAGGTTCTCCAGCAATCCGCTTCCGGCGGGCGATGTCTCGGTGAAGTATTCGGTGACCGTCTCGGCCTGTTCCTCGGTCAGGGAGACGCTGGCGCCGCTGTTCGGGTCGAAGCCGAGCGCGACGATCTGGCCGTGCAGTATCGTGTACAGCTCGCCTTCGGCCGGGACGTGCCGGTAGTCGATCTGGCTGAGGTAGCCCCTCTCCTCCATCGCCCGAGTGGCGTAGATGGCTCGGTTCGGCCCGAATTCGGACGTGCCGTCGTCGTTGACCCACAGGTCGACTCCCGGTATCACGATCGGCAACGTGTCGAAGCAGCCGCCGACCAGTCTGGACAGCGCGTCTCCCATCAGCCCGCGCCCGTCGGTCTCAAGAGCCACCCGCCGCGGCTCCCCGTCCTCCGGAATCAGGATTCCGTTTATAAAGTTCTGCGCCATCGCCGCATTCCCCTTCCTTGGCTTCCATGCCGGGACCTCCGCCCGGAGACGTCGTGGATGGCCGTGTCGTCACAATCCTCCGTCCCGCGCGGCGGGCGGACGGGACACGATGTCTACAGGAACGGGATAAGCGGATAAGCAAGTGCTTACATGCTTATCCGCTTATCCGCCCGCGGGGCGTCAGTAGGCGTTGTTGCGAAGCCAGAACTCCTTGGCCTGGTGCGGGCTGCCGTAACGCTGCTTGATGTATTGCAGCCCCCATTTGATCTGGGTCGCCGCGTTGTCCTTCCAGTCGCTTCCGGCGGCCGCGAGCTTCGACGCGGGATAGGACTGCGGGATGCCGTACGCGCCCGACGTGGGGTTCGTGGCGTTCCACTGCCAGCCGGACTCGTGCTGCCAGATCCACACGAGCGCCTGCCAGTCGTTGTCGTTGTCCCATTCCTTGTAGCCGCTGGCGATCATCTGCTTGGCGATGCCCTTCGCGTCCTCGGGGCTGGCGTGGTAGCCGTTCCCGCTGTACTTCACGTTCACCGTTCCCGTGTCCGAATCGTCCGACGAGGAGGCCGAGCACGTCCATTTCGTCGACGTCGCGGACGAGCCCTGCGAGGACGATGAGGTGCCGTCGGACGGCTTGCTCGCGGCGGTGGTGTTGCCGTCGGGATACCAGAAGGTCGCGCCGGGGCTTTTGGCGCTGATGACGCCGGAATGGATGGACACCACGCCGTTGGCGTTTTTGAAGCCGCTGCCTCCCTCGCTGATATGCACGCTGTCGCCGTCGACCTGTTCGACGACCGCGACGTGCCCGTACCTGCCGTCGGCGGTCCATGAGCCGCCCGAACCGATGTAACTGACGGCCGCGCCTGGCGTCCAGGAGACGATGCCGCCGGCCTTGGCCCCCTGCTTCCAGCCGTGGGCCTTGGCGGACGCTCCCCACATGCCGCCGTCGCCCCAGGAGCCCTGGCCGAGGTCGTGGCCGAGCGCGCGTTGGCGCATGCACGCCCACCAGGTGCATTGCAGTCCGCTGCCTCCGTAGACGATGTTGTAGCCGGAGCATGGCGTCACGTAGTCGGGCCACATGCGTTTGATCTCGCCCTCGGTCTTGCCGATGAGCTTCGTCCATTCCCCCTTGGCGGTGGACGCCACCGTGCTCGACGAGGACGATGACGAGGACGATGAGCCGTCCTTGCAGCCGGCGAGGTAATGCAGCACGTCGAGGGGATTGCACGCCCCGGTGGTCATGACGACGCACAGCACGGCGACGATGGGAAGCAGGCGGCGGTGGAACGGCCCGGGTCGGCCGCGGCGTGGATGGCCGGACATGTCAGTCGCTCCCGTCGTCCGCGCCGATGTACCAGAACGGCCGCTGTCCGCCGACGGTGATCTCGACCGGACGGCACGGGCGCTGGTTCGTGCCGACTCCGACGGAGCCTCCCGCGAGCCAGACACGGGTGCCGGCGGGCACGTCGTCGATCGACGCGTATCCGGTCTCGTCGCCGTTCTCGTCCATGAACGGGTGGTCGGCCGCCGCGGGGCAGGCCACCGTCACGTACCACATGCCGTCGTCCATGGGGATGGCGACCGCGTCGTAGTATTGCGAGATCACCGACTGCGGGTCGGTCGACGATGCGATGGACGAGCCGATCGACCCGGGAATGTCGAAGAAGACCCGGTCGGAGCCCTGCATCCATGATTGGGTGTCCTTGACGATTCCGTCCGCGTCTCCCTGGTACGTGCGGTCGGTGGAGCAGTCGTAGGACTGGATGATGAGGTTGTCGGACTGGCGACCGGTGCACAGGAGGTCCGGGTTCAGCCTGCGCTGGCTCCACCAGTAGCGCGCCATGTTGGACGGGCCGTGGGACTGGCCCGCGATGTCCGGCTGGAAGAGCTGCTGCATCGTGTCGTTCCATTCCTCGTCGGACGGCGTCGGGTCGAGGATCCTGTCGACGGTGTCCAACGCGACGTCCACGGGGCCTCCCTTGCCTCCGACGGGCTTCATGGACACCTTTCGCTCGTCTCCCTGCTGTTCCTTGACGATGGAGAGGACCCGCTGGCGGGACCAGTCTCCCGACGTGGGGATGCCGGCGGCCTTCAGTCCGCCGTAGCCGCCGGTTTTGGCGGTCTTCTTCCCTTTCGGGGATTTGGCCGGAGTCGACGATGACGCGTCGGACGCGCCGCCGGTCGCCTTCGAGGACTCGTGGTTGACGACCATGCCGAGGGACACCACGAACACCAGGGCCAGGAACATCGCGAGCCAGCGGACCGGCCGCGGCAACGGGCGAGGGGCCTTCCTGCCGGCCATCACTCTCCCTCCGTCCAGGCTTGGCTTCCCTCGCCGTCGCCGCTTCCCGTGTCCGGCCCGTCCGACGCGGACGGTTCGGAAGAGCCCTCTTCCTTGTCCGCGAGCTCGTTGACGATGCGTTCCACGTTCCTGATGTCCGCGACGCTGTTGCCCGCGGCCTTCGCGTTGGCCCGAAGCTCGCCGTCCACACGGGCCTCGAGCCTCTTGACCTCCGTCCGCATGGCCTTGAGATCCGTCAGACCTTGGGCGAACGCCTCGAGCGCGTCCATCCTGGATCGCTGCGATTCGCGGATCGCCTTCGATATGTCGCGTCTCTTGTCTCGCGCCTTGTTGCTGTTGGACAAATCCGGCTCCTTGTCTCGGTCGTTGATGCTTCCGTTGCAAGGATGGACTGGCAACGGTGTGTTGGACAGGTTCTTAGAGGACGAGTCCCTGTTCGGTG